>Ga0272448_1000075_pt1 | contig 137371 bp, 104 predicted proteins | sample YNPCB0191_FD_202220 | JGI IMG/M metagenome (GOLD analysis project Ga0272448, IMG submission 202220) | Hot spring sediment microbial communities from Yellowstone National Park, WY, United States - YNP-CB-019-1 | ecosystem: Environmental > Aquatic > Thermal springs > Hot (42-90C) > Sediment... | reverse complement strand
CCCGCTCGCAAGCGTCGACTTGTCGTTCGAGGAGGAGGATCTGGTCGGTCAAGTCGAGCCAGCGCTGTTGGTCCATCGCGTGCAGGCGCGTCCCATAGGCGTGGGCGTATGCCACCGCGCGCGCCCCAGACAGCGCACGCGGCCCCGGGAGATTCGCCCGCAGGCAGAGCCGGCGCAACGAGTTCTTCAGGCTGGCCAGCCGCCGCGCCAGGTCATGGCGGTGGCGCAGTTGTTGGCGCAGCGCGTACAAGGGCTCGCCCAGCGCGTGGTTGCAAGGCAGGACCCCCAAGCGCAGCAGGCGCGCCCCGTGGCGCGCGTCGCGGAAATCGGTCTTCACGTCCCGCTCGCCCATGCGCCGCAGGCGGGCAGCGTCCGCCAACAGCAGCCGATCGGCGTGCGGCTCCAGGAGCACCCAGAGCCAGCGATAGAAACCCACCGCCTCGATGGAAACCCAGACCGGCCGCGGCCAGCCCTTGATCCACTCGACGATCCGGTTGCGGCATTTGGTCGGCAGTCGCCCCACGCCGACTTCCGCACCGTCTGCGTCCACCGCGCAGAAGGTCAACTGGTCCTTGTGCAGATCAATATGGATGAATGTCCGCGCACCCGCCACTCTGCCCGCCAGACCGTCGTTCATCATCGCTGGCTCCCTTTCCATGCTCTCTGCTTTTTCCTCAGCAGCACCGTTGCGGTGTCTCTTGCCGTTCCCCTCGCCCGACATGGTACCACTTCGGTGCGTGAACCAGTTGATTGATTTTAACCCTCCAGAAAGGCCCCCTGCCTCGCTTACAGATGACTCCCGCCTGCACCAAGGTTGGTGGCTGGACCCGCCTGTATTCCATCCTTGGTGGTCTGCAGCGCTGGAAAATATATTTTGCAAACAGTAAGCTTCTCTTACGGGGAGGCGAGTGGCCGTATAAGGCGGCTGCTGCTCTTTGAGCAGGTGTCGGTCTTCATGCAGACCAGTTGAGGGACGGACCCGATGACGGCGGGTCAACTCCGCGCAGCGGGCGCGGGTTGTGGCAATGTCCGAGCGGTTCTGAGAAGCCCGACCATGAGGCGGTGACAGATATGGCGCTTGTCATCCCCTTGCGGTCCGCTCCGGGCCGCAAGGGGATTTTGTTTCCAGAGGGAAGGAGACAACCATGGCAGGACTCTTGGAAAAAACCGGGCCTTAAGGACGATGGAAAGGGGGGCGTCTTGGCAATAGCCTGTAAGGGGAAACCCGGACGGGTTATAAGATGGCCCGGGGCTGCAGAAGGGCGTTTATCTGGTGGCCGGGGCGGGTGCACGCCGCCGCAATGCAGGCAGCATTGTGCTCGCCAGAGGTTCCGACCACTCTTCCAAGACGGGGCGCATATAGAATTGGACTGCGCCGAGCTGGCCCGCGTGGCGGTGGCGTGCGAACACTGGGCCGAGGCGCGTGAACAGTAGGTGGCCTTTGCCTCCCGTATATGGGGGTGCGCCCTGGACGGCTAGCGGGTGGAGATATTATTGCTTCAACCGCCGGGCAAAGGCTCGAAACGCCGCGAGGTCGGATTCCAACATAACGGAGTCACACGTGGCATTGAGTTCAAGGGCAGGGAAGTCGTAAGGCCAGGGGACTACAACTCGGATGCGGGGTTAGCAGCCCAGCCCACCGTGGCCTCCTTGACAAAGGTTTACGGCTGGCCGAGAATGGGGGCACCGTTCAAGCGGCGGCGTGCTTATAACATCAAAGGGAGAATACGGACCGGCACTGCGCGACCTTGACCGAGCGCTGAAACTGAAGCAGTCGAGCAACATTATGCACACCAGCCGCGGCTACGTGCTCTCGAAAATGAGCCAGCACGAGCGGGCAAGCGCGGAGTTCTCCACCGCCCTGGACCTTAATGCCGGGAAAGCGGCCATCTATCTGGCGTGGGCGGCATGTTATTTACCACACCAGGACATACGGGAAGACCTGGGCGGATGTGGAAGCGTGTCGCCAACATGGCGGCAAGTCGGATGCGGCATTCCTTGGAGAACTGGCAAGGATCTCAGGGCGGCGGGATTGCGGGTCGGAAGAATGAAAAAATCAGTGACAAGCATGCTGGTGCCAGCAGTACTGCTTGTGTTTGCAGCGTTTCTGGCGTATTTTCCCGGGTTGCGAGCAGATTTCGTATGGGATGATCTTGAGTTCGCCGTTGGACCGCTGACTCGCCTGCCGGACGGCCTATATTACTATTGGTTCACATCCGCAGCGCCCGACTATTTTCCGCTCACCTCAACTACGTTCTGGGTGGAGTGGCGGCTGTGGGGCCGCAACCCTTGTGGCTACCACGTTGTTAACATACTACTTCATGGCCTGGGGGCGACTTTACTCTGGCGCATCCTCTTGCGACTGATGGTGCCGGGAGGCTGGGTGGCTGCGCTGGTGTTCGCAGTACACCCAGTCAATGTCTCCTCGGTCGCGTGGATAACCGAGCGCAAGAACACCCTCTCGCTTGTATTCTACGCCCTGAGCCTGCTGGCCTATCTGCGTTGGGAGGATGAAAAGTGGCACGGCTGGTACGCCCTCTCGCTTTTCACCTTTTTGCTCGCCGCCCTGAGCAAGAGCTCCGTAGTCATGCTGCCTGTGGTGCTCCTCTTATGCGCCTGGTGGAGGCAAGGGCGAGTAGGGAAGCGCGCCTTGTGGTCCAGTGCCCCATACTTTGTGCTAGCCGGCATCTTTGCGCTGGTCAGTATCTGGTTCCAAACGCATCGGGTAATAGGTTCTGAAGTGGTCCGGCCCGAAAGATTTTTGTCCCGCCTGGCCGCTGCTGGCTGGGCGGTATGGTTCTATTTGGGCAAGATTCTCCTACCGCACAATCTGATGGCTGTATATCCACGGTGGCAGGTGGATGCCGACCGGCCGGTTGCTTATCTTCCGGGTATTCTCTTGGTAGCGACGGTTCTGGCGCTTTGGCATCTCCGGCGGAAGATAGGTCGGGGCGGCCTTTTCGGCCTGAAATACTTCGTGGTAACTCTCTTTCCGGTGCTGGGTTTTTTTGACATCTACTTCATGCGCTACTCGCTCGTGGCCGACCATTGGCAATACCTGGCGAACATTGGCATCGTTGCCCTCGTCGTTGGCGTGGTGGCTGCACGGTGGCGAAGATTGTCAGGCGAGTGGCAGGCGGCAGGAATAACGGCAACCTGCATCATCTTTGGTGCACTGTGTGTGCTCACATGGGGTCACAACATGACATACAAATCGCACGCCATACTGGCACGCGATACAGTGCGGAAAAATCCGAAATCATGGGTCATGTACATCAACCTTGCCGTAGAGCGGAATCGGCGGGGCTGGCACGAAATGGCGGCGGCGTTGGTTGACCACGCGGTCCACCTCAACCCGCGAGCCCCGCAAGTCCTCACCAATTACGCAGCCCGCCTCCAGGACGGGGGCAAATATGAGGAAGCCCTGAAACTTTATCGAGAAACCACGCAGGAGTGGCCAAATTACGCTGCCGCTTACAGCAATCTGGGCGACCTCCTGTATTATCTTGGACGTTACGAGGAAGCAATTGCAGCCTACAACCAACTTCTGCGATTGAGTCGCTGGTATGCCGATGGCTATTATCGGCGCGGCCTCGCGTATTTGGCACTGGGTGATAAGACACGGGCATTGGCCGACTTTAGTCAGGCCATCACCCTGGAGCCGCGGCATGCGATGGCTTTCAATGAACGCGGCAGCATTCGCGACGATTTGGGCCAGCACGACGCGGCAATTGCAGATTTCACCCGTGCCATAGCCATTTCACCCCACTTTGCGCTCGCCTACTACAACCGTGGCGTCGCATATTTACGCAAGGAAGACCACCACTCCGCCGCCGCCGACTTCACGGAAGCACTGCGTTGGGGACTCAAGAGTGCCGCGGTTTACTACAACCGCGCTGTTTGCTACTTTCATCTGAAACAATTTGACGAAGCGTGGGCAGACGTACATGCATACCGCACTCTAGGCGGGACAGTACCAGCGGATTTCTTTGCAGCGTTGCAGAAGGCTTCGGGACGCAACGAATGACCCATCAGTGTCAGGCGACACAGCACGCGGCTGGTGGTAGAGCGGGTATACTTCGCTCGCACGTTATCGCCGGCATTGTCGTGGGCGCTGCCGCACTTTTCGCTTTCTTTCCAGTCGTCTACAACGACCTGGTCAATTGGGACGACGTAACTTTCATTGACCCCCGACTCAGCGCCGGCGAGTACGCGGGAGCTCCTGCGCATCAGCTGCGGCCGCTGTCGGACCGCGATCTGGCCTTTTATCCGGTGTTCTGGGCCTCGCTCAGCCTGGACCGCGCGTTGTGGGGCACCCACCCCATCGGCTACCACATGAAGAACGTGCTCCTGCACGCGGTAAGCGCCGTCCTTGTCCTCCTTCTCGCCCGCCGCCTGCTGGGGAAGACCGAGGGGGCACTCCTGGCGGCGACGTGCGGCGCGCTCATCTTCGCCGTGCATCCGGTAAATGTGGAGCCGGTGGCGTGGGCGTCGGGGCGGAAGATGGTGCTGGCAGTGCTCTTCGGGCTGCTGGCGGTGCACTGTTACCTGCGGCGCGAATGCGGGTGGGGCTGGCGTGTGGGGGTCAGCGTGTTTTTTGTGCTGGCCTGTTTGAGCAATGCGAGCATTGTTTGCCTGCCGCTGGTCCTGGTGGCCTATGACGTGCTCATGGCGCGGCGGCAGCTGTGGCCGGGCCTGTGGCGCAAGGCCGACCTGCTGGCCGTGGCGGCGGCGACGGCGGTGGCACGGATGGTGGCGGTGCCGAGCGAGCGGGATGCCATGCCGGTGGGCGGGCTGGGCGAGAAGTTGCTGGTGCAGGTGCGCGGCCTGGCGCAGGAGGTGGGCAGTTTGGTGTTTCCGGCGCACCTGGCGAACTTATACCACGTGCGGGCGCGGCCTGCCTCGCCGGATTTCTGGCTCGGCCTGTTGCTCCTCACGGGCCTGGTCGTGGGCGTGGTGGGCTGGGCGCGGCGGCGGCCCTTGTGGGCCTTCGGGCTGGCGTGGTTTGGGTTGAGCCTTCTGCCGGAGTGGCACCATCACATCCCGCGCGCTGACCGGCACCTTTACTTTCCGGCGATTGGCCTGTTTCTCCTGGCTGGGTGGGCGGCCGCCTCGCTCCTCCGCCGCAGCAGCGCCGGCCGGCGCGTCGTGGTCGCCGCTGCCTGCCTCCTGGTGTTCGTGGCGCTGGTGACGCTGGCCCAGCAGCAGGTGCGTGTCTGGCGCAATACGCATTCGCTCTGGAGCCAGGCCCGGCGCGTCGCGCCCAACCTGCCGGTGGTGCTCAGCAATCTTGGCGCGACCTATTCCTACTATGGGCAATATGACCTGGCGATAGAGGAGTTGGCCAAGGCCATTGCCCTGGCGCCAAACTTCGTTCAGGCCTACGAAACTCGCGGTTACGCCTATGCCCGTCAGGGCGACTATGAGCGTGCCATCCGCGACCTTGACCGCGCCATAGAGATAATGCCCGACTATGCGCGTGCATACCTCTTGCGTGGCTGCATCTACTGCCAGCGCCAGGAATTTGCCCGTGGCCTGCAGGACTACAACCAGGCCCTCCGGTATCGGCCGAGGAGCGTTCTGGCGCGTTACTTCCGCGGGCTGGCCTACCTGTGCCTGCAGCAATATGAGCAGGCGATACAGGATTTGACTGAGGCAATTCGCCTGGACCCGCGCAACCCGGATTTGTATCATCGCCGCGCGCTCGCCTATTGTGAGGCGGGTGACTACGCGAAGGCGTGGGACGACGTAGCTGCCTGCCGCCGATTGGGGGGGCAGGTGGACGCCGGTGTTCTGGAGAGACTCTCCGAGGTGAGCGGCAGGCGGGAGTGACGCGGGCCGCGCGCCTGAGGACGGCACCTGTGATAGAGATTGATGGTGCGGTCGGCGAGGGCGGTGGGCAGATGCTCCGGACTGCCCTTTCGCTCTCGCTCATGACGGGCAAGCCCTTCACGATGGTCAATATCCGGGCCAAGCGGCCCGAACCCGGCCTGCGCCCACAGCACCGCCAGTGCGTCCTGGCGGCGGCGCAGGTGTCGGACGCGGTCGTCACCGGCGCGGAAATCGGCGCGCAGCAGCTCGTCTTCCAGCCGCGTGCCTTGCGCTGGGGAAACTACCATTTCGACATCGGCACCGCCGGTTCAACCGCGCTCCTCCTCCACGCGCTCTACCTGCCCCTGGCGCTGGCGTCAGGCGACTCGGAACTCGTCCTCACCGGCGGGACCCACGTGCCATTTGCGCCGTGTTACCATTATCTGGAGGGGCAGTGGGCCCCGTGGCTCGCGCGTCTCGGACTGCATCTGCGCCTCAAACTTGACCGCGCCGGCTACTACCCGCAGGGCGGCGGCCGCATCCGGGCACACATTGCACGCGTGCCTGAGGTGAATCCTGTGATCGCCGACGAACGCGGCGAGTTGCGGCGCTGTGAGGTCATCAGTGGTGTGACCAACCTGCCGTTTTCTATCGCGGAGCGACAGGCGGCGCGGGCGGCGCGGCAGCTCGGCCGCCTCGGCCTGGAACCGCACCTGGACGTCAGGGAGATCGCCGGGCGCGGCAAGGGCACGTTTGTGGTGGTAGTTGTCCGGTATGAGCATGGCAGCGCCTGCTACTCGGCGCTGGGCGCGCCGGGCAAACCCGCGGAGAAAGTTGCCGATGAGGCGTGCGCGGCGTTTGCGGCCTTTCACCGCAGCGAGGCCACGGTTGATGAACATCTTGGCGACCAATTGCTCCTCCCCTTGGCGGTGGCGCGGGGGGCGTCAAGGTTCCGTGTCCCTTTTGTCACCGAGCACATGCGCACCAATGCCGCTGTCCTCTCCAGTTTCCTGCCTGTGCGTATTGAGTTTACCGAGTCGGAGCGTGGCGGCACGGTATCCGTACGCCCCGGGTGAGATAGAGACAATGTGCCCTTCAGTAACTCCAGAGGGCGTTCTGGCGGGCCGCCCCGGGGCGGGGAAAATTTTTTGATTTTTTCTATTGACACGCGGCGGGGAACCCCTATAATGAAGCATGGCGGGGCAAGGGTGTTCGGTTGGGTAGGGGGTGGCTTTAACTGCGCAGAAAGGAGGTGAAACGTATGCGCAAATGGCTCGCTGCTTTTACACTCATTGAGCTGCTGGTCGTCATTGCTATCATCGCTATTCTGGCGGGCATGTTGCTGCCTGCCCTAGCCAGGGCTCGTGAGGAAGGCCGAAGGGCCGTCTGTAAGAGCAACCTTGAACAGATCGGGCGAGCAAACGCTTCGTACCAACTGAACTACAGGGACTACATGCCCTACCTGCAGGACTGGGGCCAGGCTGCATTCCCGGAGATTCATAGCACCTTCGTTGGGTCCCAGGGTGGGTCCACCTACCGGTATCCGACCGACTCAATGGCCATGCTGTATCCGGACTTCACGATGGGCAGCAAGAAGATTTTCGGCTGTCCGTCAACCGAAGACGTGCCGGATATCTGGTATGTCCAGGGTGGGCGGTGGCCGTCCGAGGCGCTCCTGTCGGGCACTCTTGACGGCGTGACCCTGCCCAGGACTCTGGAGGGTCAGAAGCGCGCCTGGTTCGGCACCTCAACCAACCGTGCGGGTAGTTGGGGTGACCCCAAGCACTCGTCTTACGGGTACGATAACCTGCTCCACGTCAGCCGTGCAGGTTCGGCGCATGCCATCGCGGCGGATATGGACCAGCAGGCGACCCGTGACCCGAACTGGGCGAGAGGCAACCACCAGATGGGCGTGCACGTCCTGTATTTCGGTGGCCACGTGCTCTGGAAGACCGACAACTTCGCCAGCAACGAACCGCTGGACAACATCTTTGAGTCACAGTGGCGCGGGGTCTCCTCAACCAACAGTCCGGACAAGTACTGGCATCCGGACACGGACTCGTTCATCAGCAGGCCGTAAAGCGCCCACGGTAAGCGTTTGCTTGTCGCAAGGCTGTCGGAGAGAGGCGTGCCGGAAGGTGCGCCTCTCTCTTTTTGCGTCAAAAGTGCGCGCCGCGCCCTTGGCGGGCAGCCCCCAGACCTGATGATATGGTGTACTGCCGCCACAAATGACCTGGGCATTGACCCGCCCCTCTGTTCCCTGTCAAAATCGCAGATGACACTGGAAGAGGCCGCGGTATGGAAACTTCCCGACTGCGGGCGTTGCTAGAGGCTATCCGCCGCGCGCGGGTGGCGGTCTTCGGTGACTTCTGCCTGGACGCCTACTGGCAGATTGACCCCGCGCTCGCCGAGATTTCCCTGGAAACTGGCAAACGCACGCTGCCTGTGCGCGAACAGCGCTACAGCCCCGGCGGTGCCGGCAACATCGTCGCCAACCTTGCAGCCCTCGGCGTGGACCGTGTGTGTGCCGTGGGGGTAATCGGAGATGACCTTTTTGGCCAGGAATTGCTGCGCCTCCTCGCCGCCCTGGGAGTGGATACTCGCGGCATCCTCAAACAGGGCGCCGACTGGGCCACCCCCGTTTATGCAAAGCCCTACGTCGGCGACGAGGAACAATCCCGCCTGGACTTCGGCGTGTGCAACCAGCTCAGCGCTGAGAATGAAGAGAGGGTCATCATCGCGCTGGCTGATATCCTGCCGCAGGTGCAGGGCGTTATCCTCAACCAGCAGTTGCCGCGCGGCGTCAATACTCCGCGCGTCATCGCCGGATTGAACGCGCTGGTGGTTCGGCATCCGCATCGCTTCTTTATCGCCGACGTGCGCGACGCCAGCGCTCAATATCAGGGGGTGATATTTCGTCTCAATGTCCAGGAGGCAGCGCGGCTCTGTGGCCGAAGCGTTGCCTGCGGAGCGGAAGTTCCGGCGGCGGACTGTGCGCGACTCGCCGCGGAAATCGCGCAGCACACGGGCAAACCTGTCTTCATCTCACGCGGGGAGCAGGGCGCGCTTGTCTTTTGGGCGGGGCGCGCCGAGGTAATCGCGCCCATCCCGGCCCGCGGCCCCACCGACCCGGTCGGCGCCGGCGACACCAGCGTCGCCGCCATCGCCGCCGCCCTGGCCGCCGGGGCCTCACCGTCGGCGGCCGCGGAACTGGCCAACCTTGCCGCCGCCGTCACCGTCCGCAAACTGAAAATGACCGGCACCGCGACGCCGGCCGAGATCCTTGCCATAGCCTCGGAGTCCGCGCGATGAACAGGGGCAGTTGGCAGATCGACGCCGACTTTCCCGGCGGCAACATCGTTGTGGAAAGGGTAGCCGCAGACTCCGCCGACGTGCGCCAGGACCTTCGCGATACGGAGGGCTGGTGGTTCTGGTGGCAATTTCGCGTGCGCGGCGCGCAGGGACGCACGCTGGCCTTCCGCCATGTCGGTCGCCAGCCCAATGGCCGCTACCCGCTTGGCCTGCGCGGGCCGGCCGTCAGCAGCGACGGCGGCCTGACCTGGTCGTGGCTGGGCGCGGAGGCCGTGGACATTTCCGAGTCCGGTGCCGTTTTTCGCTACCTTTTCGCGCCCGCCGCCCGCGAGGTGCGCTTCGCCTTCGCGCCGCCCTACATTGACGCCGACCTGCAGCGCTTTCTGCGACGGTATGCCGGCAATGCGCACCTGCAGCGCCTGGCACTCTGCCGCTCGCGCAAGGGTCGCCCTGTGCACCGCCTGCACGCCGGTTGTCTCAGCGGTCACACGGACGTGCGCGTCGTGGTCACCGCTCGCCACCATGCCTGCGAGTCGCTCGCCAATTTCGTCATTGAGGGACTGCTGGAGGCGGTGCTGGACGACGCCGGCCTCGGCCCCTGGTTTCAGCGCCATGTGGAGTTTACGGTGATTCCGTTCATGGACACCGATGGCGTGGAGGATGGCGACCAGGGCAAGAACCGCCGCCCGCGCGACCACGGGCGCGATTATGAGGGCGACAGCCTCTATCCGGAGGTGCGCGCCCTGCGCCAACTCGCGCCCGCCTGGGGCGAAGGCCGCTGGCGCGTCGCCTGCGATATTCACTGTCCCGCCAGCCGCGACCGCGTTATCCAGCTTATTGGCAGCCCCTATCCGCAGATGTGGGAACGCCAGCAACGCTTTGGCCGCATCCTGGAAAGCGTCGTTGCCGGCCCGCTGCCCTACCGGACTGCCGACGATCTGCCCTTCGGAAAGGGCTGGAATGTGGCCGCCAACTATGCCGGCGGCAAGAGTTTTTCGCGCTGGGCCTCGGAGTTGCCGGATATGGCGCTCGCGCTGGGGTTGGAGTTCCCCTACGCCGACGTCAAGGGCTGCGAGGTGACTGCCGCCGCGGCGCGGCTCTTCGGCCACGACCTCGCCCGCGCACTGAAAGAATATCTATTGGCGGAGGGCCTCGTCCGCGCGACATCGCGGTAAGCGGGACACGAGCGGAGGTCGCGGGGAACTTCGGAGGGCGAGCGATGAGCGTTCGTGAACAGATGGAGGCCTACCTCGTCGGAAAACTACTGCCCTTTTGGTTCGCGCGTGTCCTGGACCCGCAGGGCGGGTTCACCACCTACTTTGACCGCAACGGTCGCCCCACGGGCCAGACCGACAAGACCCTTATCCAGCAGACGCGCTCCACGTATATGCTCGCTGCGGTGGAACGCGCCGGTTATGGGGCAGGACAGGCGCGGTCGCTCCTGGAGCGGGGCGTTGAGTTCCTCCTGGACAAGTTCCGCGACCGCGAGCACGGCGGCTGGTTCTGGATTGTGGCCGCGGATGGCCGCCCGCTCGTTACCGACAAGATAGTCTATGGCCACAGTTTCGCCATCTACGCGCTGAGCGAGTATGCGCTGGCCACGGGCGACCCGCGCGGGCGGCAGGCCGCCGAGACGACGTTTGACCTCCTCCAGAAGTACGCCGCCGACACCGCCCACGGCGGCTACCGGGAGATGTTCCTGCGCGACTGGCGCCCGCGCCCCGGCGGCGACCTCGGCGGTGACCGCAAGTCCTTTGACGTCCACATGCATCTGATGGAGGCCTTCACCAGCCTTTACGCACTCACCGGCAGCGAAATCCACCGGCGCAAACTCCTGGAGGTCATTGACGTCCTCTGGACGCATATGTTTCATCCGACCCACGGCACGGGCATCGCGCAGTTTGCCCTTGATTTCACCCCGCTGCCCGCCATCATGTTCAAGACCGTCTGGGGCGCCGACCGCGAGGTGGAGGGCGGTGCCCGCCCGCTTGACAACACCTCCTACGGCCACAACATTGAGTTCTTCTGGCTCTTTCTGCGCGCGCTGCAGGTCCTCGGCGAGGATGTGGCCCCCTACCGCGACCGCCTGCGGCGCATCGCCGAACACACCCTGCGCTACGGCTTGGACCCGGTGTATGGCGGCGTCTATGTGGAAGGCCCGCACGACGGTCCCGCCCGCGACCAGCAGAAGGAGTTCTGGCAGCAGGCCGAGATGCTCGTGGGGATGCTGGATGCCTACCTCATCTTCGGCGAAGAGAAATATCTGGATGCGTTCCGCAAGACTTGGCGCTTCGTCTGGGAGCATCAGATCAACCATGAGGTTGGCGAGTGGTATGCGCTCCTTGACCGTGATGGGACCGTCCTCTGGGACTACCTCGGCCACGCCTGGAAGAACAATTACCACACCGTCCGCTCAATGATTGAATGCCTGCGCCGGCTCAGCCGCGTGCCCGCCGACCTGCCGATGTAGCAGGAGAAGATACTGCACTATCTGTGCCGGTTCTTTTCCCCCTGGCGCGGCAGACCTGGTGGACCTGCTCTCGCGGCCACTCTGCTGGCATCGCTTGGCCGCGTGTCTGCGGAGTCGCAAGCAGCCTGGCGGGTCTGACTGGGAGGCGGCGCGGCCTGGGGCCTCGCCGCGGATGGTTTTTGATCGCTTTTTTCCCTTGACAGATGTGGGGCATTTGCCTATGCTACGGGTGAGCGGAGAAGTGTGGTGAGGAAAGAGGAGGGGCGACCCACGTCGCCCTCTCAGTGTTTAGTGGGGTTGTAGTCGGAGTTTGCGTTTTTAGCCCGCGGCGGTGCTAACTTGAGAAAGGAGGTGCCTATCGGAAAAAATCTCACTTCGTGGGGTGCTGACGAATGTGTGAGGGCGCAAGGACGTCATCAGCGGAGGAATGCAGTCATGGACCTGCGCGCAGCGATGGACCTGCGAAGGAGTCTTCTGGCGCGCCTGTGGGCGTTCACCTTGATTGAGTTGCTGGTGGTGGTGGCCATCATCGCCATACTCGCCGCCCTGCTGCTGCCGGCGCTGGTGGCCGCGCGTGAACGTGCCCGCCGCAGCGTGTGCCAGAACAACCTCAACCAGGTCGGCAAGGGCGTGGAGATGTACCTCGGCCTCTATGGCGAGTATTATCCCGGCAAGATGACCTGGCGGCTCAACTGGGGGCCCGATGGGTTCAGTTTCCAGGGCGCCAGCACGTCCTATTGGAACGTTGCCGACTGGATGTACAAGTCCTGGTTCGTTGACATCTCGGGTGGTGTGGCCGAGGGGGTGTATGATTATGGCGGCAACGGGCGCGATGGCGACTCCCGCCGCGATATGCGTTGCCTGGGCACCGGCTGGACTGATCCGGCGACGACTTCGGGCGACAAACTGAAGGTGGCTCCCATTGGCCTGGGCTGGCTCATGACCATCGGCGCCATCCCGGACGCCAAGGTCTTCTACTGCCCGTCGGCTACTGGCGTTTCGCTTTCGCCCGAACTCGGATATCATCGCTTCAATCCGAACGACAACATCCGGGACTGGCTGGCGGCGGGCGGCACCAGCCCCAGAACACTCATCCGCGGCAACTGGCAGAAGCGCGGGCAGTCAACTACACGGATGATTTCGGTTTTCAGTCAGTATGACTACCGCAACCAGCCGGGCTGGTGCTACTCCACCCACGCGACCCAGGGACCGGCTTATGCTGACCCGCGCGTTACGTTCAGCATCGCCTATACCAGTCCGAAGATCGCTTCCAATGCGGGCTGTCCTGCGTTCAAGACTCAGCGTCGCCTCGGTGGCCGCGCCCTGGTTACGGACAGTTTTGCCAAGGGTAGCTCAACCACAGTCGCTGGTTTCGGCGGCCGTGTTCATAAGGACGGCTATAACGTGCTTTATGGCGATTATGCTGTCCGATGGTATGGCGACCCGGAGCAGCGCATCATTTACTGGGATGTGGCGTCTTATGCAGGCACCGATACCATCAGTTATGGCACTGCTCTTGTCTCAAGCAATCAGTACTTTGGCGGCACCTACTGGGACCTCTTCTGGAACGGTGGGGCAGGGGGCTGGCTAAGTGCGCCTATTTCGGCAGCCGCGCGGGCAAATGGCGTTCCCCTTGTCTGGCACATGATGGACCAACTCGCCGAGATTGACATCGGCACCAGCGACGGCGACGGCAGCAACTGGACGTCTTCGGCTTACTATCCGAGAGGGTTCAACGTTCTCGGCGGTTACGCGACACAGTAGGCGCGACGGAGTCAAAGATGGGCGGGCTCGGCTTCGTGGGCCGGGCCCGCTTCATTTTGTCGTTGCCCGCATGAGGCGCAGGGCGTCAAGGAGGCGCTGGAAGTCGGCGGGCGGTGGGGCGGCGAATGTCAGGCGTGCGCCCGTCGTCGGATGCGTGAATTCTATCTGCGCCGCATGCAGCGCCTGGCGTTCAATGAGCGGGTCCTCGCCGGAGGCCGGCCGACAGTTTGGAGAAATCGGACTCGCCTGACCGCCCGCCAGTTCCGAAGGGTAGCAGGCCGCGCCGCCCCCGTAGAGGGCGTCAGCGACTACGGGCGTGCCCTCGTGGCTCAGGTGGACGCGGATCTGATGGGTGCGGCCGGTGCGCGGGTGCACCGCCAGGAGTGCGAAGCCGCGAAACTGCTCGCGTACACGGTATCGCGTGATCGCCGGTCGCCCGCCTACGAGGGCCACGCGCATCTTTTTCGGGACGCGCCGGTCGCGGCCGATGGGCAGACTGATTTCTCCTTCCAGTTGCCGCGGCGCGCCGCGGACAATCGCGAGATATTCCTTGCGCACCGTGCGGTCGCGGAACTGCGCGGCCACGAGGCGGTGGGCGCGATTGTGCTTCGCCGCCAACATCAGGCCGCTGGTGTCGCGGTCAAGGCGGTGGATGACGCCGGGGCGAAGCGGGCCATTGATGTCCGAGAGCGTGCGGCAGTGATACGCCAGGGCGTTGACGAGCGTGCCACCGCGCCCACCGCCTGCCGGATGCACCGCCAGGCCGGCAGGTTTGTTGATGACCACGAGGTCATCGTCCTCATAGACGATGTCCAGCGGGATAGGCTCCGGCTCAATGTGGTCCAGTTCCACGGCCGGAAGCTCGGCGATGATTTCGTCACCGGGCCGCACCTCATAACTCGGCTTGCGACACCGCCCCGCTACCCGGACGTGTCCGGCACGGATGAAGCGCGCCAGCGCCGTGCGCGAGTAATCGCTTGTTACCAGGCTCAGGAGTTTGTCCAGACGCAATCCTGCCTGTTCCTCTTCCACGGTGAAGTGCAAGCGCAGGTTGCTCACTTGTCCTCCACATCGGGTGTGGCGGCGAGCAGCGGATGTCCCGGCACGCTGGTCGGCCCACAGCAGCACGCATAGTGCTCCGGCGTCATGCCACACAGTCCGCCGAGTTCCTGCCACATGGCTGCCGTTTCCACACAGAGCGACACCGGTTGATTGGGGCGGCGGCGCTTGATTTCGCCGATGGCGAAGCGCAGGAGGTCGGCGCGCAATGCGTGGGGAAAGAGGTGCTTGCCGTGTTGGGGCACGCCCGCGGCGGCCTGGCGGGCTACCTCTGCCGCGTAGGGCTCCTCAAAGAGCGACAGATCCAGCGCATCCTGCATCTGCGCCGCGCTCATCCAGCCGAGGACGTCAATGGAAATCACGTCGGGGGTCACCTGACTGAGGAGGAGGTCAATCATCTCGGCGTATTCTGCGCGCCAGTTGCGCACCGGGCACATCGGCGAGATGCGACAGCGCACGTGATAGCCGGCCGCCTGGCAGGCGCGCATGGCGCGGATGCGCGCCTCCACGGGTGGCGTGCCCTTTTCTATGTGTGTCGCGGCGGTGCGGCAGTTCAGCGACCAACTGATGAGCGTATGCCCCCGCGGTTCCAGGCCGAGAAGGTGCTCAACATTGTCCGACTTTGTGTAGAGGAGAAGGTAACGTCCCGGCCATTCCGCGAAGAGTTTCACCATGACTGCCGACGCGCCGTACTCCGGTTCCAGAGGAATAGTATCGGTCTGGTTGTCAAACTTGTAGAGTTTCTGGTGCGGGATGGTCTCGCCGAAGTCGCGCACGCGCGCCGCGAAGTCCTCCAGGTTGAGCATGATGACATAGTATGGCGGCACGTGACAGTAATCGCAGGCGTGGAGACAGCCGAAGGCGCAGTGCAACTCCCAGGCCGACTGGCAGATGCAGTCCTGCTGGCGGCGGATGGCGGTGTGGTCGCGGTAGGTCCACGCCCCCTGACCGAGGAGCATGTGTCGCGCCAGCACCGGATAAGTGACTTTCCGTCGGTGCAGTTCTTCCGGCGAAGCGAAGCGGAAGAGGCCAAAGATGAGCGCAGGGGAGCGGTTCATCCGATACTGGCCGGTGCGCTTGGCCGCGGGTTCCCAGCCGCGCGCAGTGATGAGTTCAGCCAGGTCGGCCTCGTCCACCTCGCAGAGGTGGTCGGCGTGGATGTGCGCCAGCATTCGCTCCAGGCGCGCGGCGGCGGCGCGATGCTCCCGCACCGCCTTCAGGACGACGACTTCCGGCGTAGAGACCTGGTACACGTTATTCTCCGGGAGCGTCCGGGACAGTGGGTGTGCTGCGCTTGGCTTCGCCCCTGCCCTTACCTGCCAGCGCCTTCTGCCGGAGGATGTGGTGGTAGTGGCCGGCGAAGCGGTGGGCCTCGTCACGAATGTACTGGAGGAGGCGCAGCGCCAGCGAATGACGTTTCAGGAGGAGTGGTGGCTTGTGCACGTCGGTGTAGATTTCCTCCTCGCGCTTGGCGAGACTGAGGATGACGGGTGGCTCCAGACCTTGCTCCACAATGGCGCGGCGTGCCGCCGCCCACTGCTGGGCACCGCCGTCCACCAGCAGAATGTCCGGCATCGGTTCATCCTCCTCGCGCAGGCGGCGGAAGCGGCGGCTAACGACCTCGGCGATCATCGCCGGGTCATCGCGGGTGTTCGGGCCGGTGATGCGAAAGCGGCGGTAGCCGTACTTGAAAGGCTTGGCGTCCACGAAGGTAACCAGCGCGCCGGCGGCTTCCGCGCCGCCAAGGTTGGCAACGTCCACGCCGTCAATCCGGCGTGGCACACTGGGCAGGCCGAGGTGGTGTTGGAGTTCGCGCAGGCCGGCCTGCAGGTCGGCCACGGGCGCCAGGGCGGCTTCGGGGAAGACGGAGAGATCGCCGCGCGCGCTGAGGCTCCGCAGCGCGCGCAGTTGGTCGCGCAGGCGCGCCGCTTCCTCATACTCGCGCGCAGCAGCTCTCGCCTGCATCTGCGCCTCAAGTGTCGCAATGACCCGCGTCCGCTTGCCCTCCAGGAAACGCACGAACAGCCGGATGCCATCGCGGTATTCGTCCTTCCCGATGAGCGCCGCGCAGGGCGCAGTGCAGCGCTGAATGTAATAGAGAAGACAGGGCCGGGCGAAGCGACGCTTCTCGTCGTCGGCACGGATGGCCAGCGAGCAGGTGCGGAACCGGAAGGCGGGCTGGAGCAACTGTATAGCGGCGCGCATCCCGCGCACGTCGGTGAAGGGGCCGAAATAACGGCTGCGGCGGTTGTTGGCCTTGCGTGTCACATAGACGCCGGGAAAATCGTCACCCCAGGTGATTTCAATGAACGGATAGATCTTGCCGTCACGCAACTCCCGATTGTAGCGCGGCTGGATGTTCTTGATGAGACGCGCCTCCATGAGGAGCGCGTCCACCTCCGAGGCCGCCTCCACATAATCCACGTCGGCCACTTCGCGCATCATCGCTGCCACGTGCGCGCGTTCGTCGTGCAGCGAGCCGACGAAATAACTGCGGACGCGGTCGCGCAGCGACCTGGCCTTGCCCACGTAGAGGACGACCCCGCGGGCGTCCTTCATCAGATACACCCCGGGCGCGTCGGGGAACTGGCGAATTTTTTCCCTCAGGTTGTCCATGGCTGCACCACTCTGTCTCTTCTATAATACCACGAGGTTGCGGGCTGACACAGCCCACGAAGAGGCACGCTTGCCGAACATGGGCGTGGTTGATATAAGACCTCGGACCGCGGCGGTGGCCCATGCCTGTAGGGATATGAAGATATGAAGGCCATTGTCTGGATGGCAGTGAATCGCCTTGAGGTGCGCGAGGTGCCCAGGCCACGTCCGGGGCCGGGGGAGGTGCTCGTGCGCGTGTCGCACGTCGGCATCTGTGGGACCGATCTGCATATCTGGCGCGGCGAACATCCACGCGCGAAGCCGCCGCTGATTATGGGACATGAGTTCAGTGGCACTGTTGCCGAACTGGGGCCGGGCGTGGCAGGTGTGGCGATCGGCCAGCCGGTGGTCGTGTATCCTGTGGTCGGCTGCGGCGAATGTGAGGTCTGCCTGGAACACGGTGAGCACATCTGCCCACGCCTCGGTATCTTCGGAATTGACTGGGATGGGGCGATGGCGGAGTACGTGAAGGTGCCCGCCTGCCGCCTGCACCTTCTGCCAGCGGGAGCGGACATGGTCGTGGCGTCGCTCATTGAGCCGGTGGCGGTGGGGCTGCATACCTTGAACCGCAGCGCCTTTCGCGCCGGCGCGACGGCAACGGTGATTGGCGCGGGCCCGGTGGGCCTCTGCGTCGCCCTGTGTGCGCGGCAGGCAGGTGCCAAGCAGGTTCTGATTTCCGATGTTTCGGAATACCGCCTGGGAGTGGCGCGTCAACTGGGCTTGGTCACCGTGGACGCGCGGCAGCCGCAGGCGCTGGCGGAGGCGGTGCGCGCGGCAACTGAAGGCGCCGGCGCCGAGTTCGTCTTTGAGGCCACGGGCATCCCCAAGGCGGCCGAGGGCATGGAGCACCTGGTGCGCGTCGCCGGCGTGCTCGTCATCGTTGGGGTGTTTCCGCACCCGATTCCATTGGACCTGCGCAGTGTGGCTTTCCGCGAGTTGCGGCTGGTCGGAATTCGCATGTACACACAGGTGGAGTTTGATCGTGCCATTGAGTTGGTGACGACACGCACGTTGGCCGTGCGCCCGCTAATCAGCGACGTCTATCCCCTCGCGCGCGGCGTGGAGGCCTTCGAACGGGCCGCCGCCGGCACCGACAGCGTCAAGGTGCTCATCGCGGCGGGCTGACAGTCGTCGCGAGAGCCTGCCTGCGCCTGCGGCCACTGCATCGCGGCTACATCAGCATCACCGCTGCGGCGACGACTGTGGTCCAGAGGCCGGTCTTATCGCCCTCGGCGGTTTGCACGCAGGCGCTGGTGCGCACGATCTTGCCGGACATCTTATAGATTTCCTTGCGCTGGTCGTAGGCTGATTCGGAGTCAAACTCAATGCCGAGGGTGGTGGCCAGCATGGTGGCCGCCATGTCCTCAACGAAGTCGCCGAGGCGTTCCTCCGTCATGCCGTAGCCGTGATGTTCGCTGATGTAGCCGTACTGGTCGCCCTCGGCCGGCACCGCCAGCCCGACGCCGGCCCCTACCAGGCGCGACGGCTCGTCGGTAGATGCCTCGGCCAATACCACGTAAGTGAGTTGGCCTGGGATGAGTTTCGCCAGCCCTTGGCTCTTGGGAATGATCTTGCATCGCGGCGGAAGGATGCTGCTCACGCGGACGAGGTTGCATTTTTCAATGCCCGCATCGCGCAACGCTAGTTCAAAACTCTGCAGGCGATTGCGGTGCTTGCCGACGCCCTTGGTAAAGAATACCTCCCTGGGGACTTGCGGCGAACCGTACATCTGCACTTCCCTTTTCTCCTACCTCTTTAGCAGACTTCGTCCTTTTGCCACGGAACCAGGTGGGCCGGAACGGTCCCCTTCCTTCCCCTACAGCAGGTAAATTACGTCTTTTTTCCCCCTTGTGCAAGAGGTTGGCCGGGGAGGATTGCACAAAATCTCTGCCAATATTTTTGGATTTGGAGGAGCGGGGTTGGCGTGATGGCCGCCGCGACCTATACTGTATGACAGGCAGAAGCGAAAGGGAGAGGTGACATGAAGTCCTATCGCAGGGAACTGTGGTTTGAGACGCCGACACGCCGCGCATTCATCAACATCACGCCGCAGGTGGAGAACTGCCTGGCCGAGAGCGGCATCCGGGAAGGCCTGTGCCTGGTCAACGCCATGCACATTACCGCCAGTGTCTTCATCAACGACGACGAATGCGGCCTTCACGCCGACTTTGAGCGCTGGCTGGAGAAACTCGCGCCGGAAAAGCCTCATTCGCAGTACGCGCACAACAACGGCGAGGACAATGCTGATGCGCACCTGAAGCGGAGCATCATGGGGCGTGAGGTAGTCGTTGCTGTTACAGAAGGCCGTCTTGACTTCGGGCCGTGGGAGCAGATTTTCTACGGCGAGTTTGACGGCCGCCGGCGCAAGCGCGTCCTCGTCAAGATTATCGGAGAGTGAGCGCTGAATGTGTGCCCCAGCGAGCGCACGCGCCGCGGTGGGACATGTTTACTGGTTTGTAACCTGCGCCGCGGCGTGGCGGGGGGACAGCCGCCACAACTCTTCGTCGCGGATTCCGACGCCCTCCAGCATCGCGGCGGCCTTCTCAAAATCGGTATCATAGCGCTGAGAGTGGCAGTCGGAGCCGGTGCAGAGGGGGACACCGCGCTCTTTTAACTCCGCCAGATACTCACAATACTGGCGCTTGAAATCGTCGGCGTATTTCCGGGTCAGAAGCATCGCGCCCAGGTTGATCTCCACCACCTTGCCGTGCTGGATTACGGCGGCCGCGAACTCGTCATGCATGGCACGCGGAATCACTCCGAAGTCGTCAAACCACGGTTCGGCGCGATACATTCCGTTTGCGTCCTGCCAATGGCCCATCCACCACCATGGATGAGCAACTATGGTTACCAGGGGATGTGTGGCGAGAAACATGTTCTGACGCTGGTAGTCGCGGATGATCGCCTCGCGCTCAAAGGGCACGTTCATCGGCCAGTGGGTGCCTCCGATAACGTACTCAATCCCGTACCCGTGGATGTCCTCGGCTGTGAGGCCGATTGCCAGGGGCGCGTTGGGGGGAGCGTTCTTGCGCAGGCCATAGACCGGATTGTCGTATTTTCCCGTACTTATCTCGTCCAATTCCCACTGCGTGACCACACTCACCTCCACGCCGAAGTGGAAACGTGCCGGTGGCGTGACGGCGAGGAACTCGGCCCGCGACATGGCGAGGTCAGGCAGGTTGTAAGGGGTGTGCAGGTGGTCGGTAAGGCCAAAGTCAAGGATACCCTTGCGGTGTGCATCCACGACGAGGTCCGTCACAGACATACAGGCTTCATCGCATGAGTTGCGTGAGTGAATGTGCCAGTCCGAGGTCAGAGGCATCGCTTACTCCTTGGGCTTTGCCAACGTCACACATGTCAGCGTCAGTATGCGGGCGAAGGCGAGCAATTCGGCGATGGGCACGGATTCGTTGGCGGCGTGAGCCTCGCGCATGTCACCCGGACCGCAGCCGACGGCGGGAATGCCGTGCATTATGAGTTGCTTGGTGAGAGTGGCACCGCTCATGCCAGCCGGCCGGGGAGCGCGTCCGATAACCGCTTTTGTGGCTGCCGCCAGCGCCCGCACAAGTGGGGCATCAGTGGGCACCTCAGTTGGCGGCAGGTCCGCAATCTGGCGGAACTGAAATCGGCCACCGGTCTCGTGCCGTGAGGCATGCATGGCCGCGCGGATGACGGCCTTCACTTCCCGCGATGTCGTTCCCGGCAGGTAGCGGATGTCAAGACCCACCCGGCACAAGCCCGGCACCATGTTCGGGGCGCTGCCGCCCTGGATAGTGCCGAGATTGAGGGTCGGCGGGGTCAGGAAACGATGGCGCACAGCGGGCAACTTGGCGGCACGCAGTCTTTCCAGGAAGTGAAGCATGTTCCAGATGGCGTTAATGCCCTGCTCCGGCCGGGAGCCATGGGCCTGCCGGCCGTGCGAGATCACCTCAAAGAAGACCGCGCCCTTCTCGGCGACGTCAATCTCGCGCAGATGCGCGGCGATGTCGGGCACGATGCCGAAATCGGCGGTGAGTTTGTGGTGCCGCAATAGCCACTCCATGCCCAGAGCCGAGCCGCGTTCCTCGTCGGCGACGGCTGCGAGTATGACCTGACTGCGCGGCAGGAGCCCCAGCGTCTTCAGGCAGGCGCCAGCGAGGAGCATCGCCGCCAGTGGCCCTTTGTTATCGCAAGCACCGCGCCCGAAGATGCGGCCCCGGCGAACCACCGCGCGGAAAGGATCAGTTCGCCAGTGCTCCCCTGCGGGAACGACGTCAAGATGGCAGGCAATGAGGACGCGGGGGCGTCCCGTGCCCACAGTGGCGATGATGTTGGCGCGTCCTGGAGCCGCTTCAAGCACGCGAAAGCCGATGCCATAGCGTTGCAGGTATGACTTGACCACGGGCACGGCGAGATGCTCGTTGCCGGGTGGGTTCTCAGTGCGTGCTGCTACCAGGTCGCCGACGAGCCGGACGAGTTCGCCTTCGCGTTTCGTCACAAATCGTGCAATTTTATCCACTCACCTCTCCCCGGCGGTCTTTAAGTGCTCAGTTACTGGTTCTGGTCAATGCTGTAACCGCAGCGCCTACGCGCGCAACGTCGCCAGGGGTTGCAGCCTGCGCGTCTACGGGAGGGCCCTGGGGGGTTAACCGGGGTCTGGAGGGCCGCAACGTGCGGCCCCAGGATCATCTCCGCAAAGGAGGCGGATGGGCGTAGTATCAGATACTCCCTCTCCAACTACCCCGCAGGCCGTGCGCAGACGCAGAAAATGCTGTCCTATTCGCTAGAGAGCAGGTTCATCGCAGCCGACGATGATAGCCGTCCACCTCTCCCGGTGTCAAGCCGCGCTGCGGCCCGCAAGTGTCGGGGGAGAGGCCGGCAATTCACTGTCATTTAAGAGTGGAGTTGCCGTCGGGTTACCAAAACCGTGGTTCAGAAGGAAGTGTTGTTGGATTCTCACGAGCCGGTCAGACACTTCTTTTTTGCACGCTGGTTTCCTGAATGTGCGGTCGCGATCGCTCATTTCGGGTTGTAAGCCGTTATTCGTTGCCGCCATATCGGCTGGCGTTTCGGCGGCGAACAGAGAGGAATGGGGTTCCGTGGAGAATGGTGACGGTTACCTCGCTCGCGTGGACGGGTGGCCATGTGCCCAGCCGGTACCATTTGCACCGACTCCGTGCTGCGTCGTTTTGACATGTTGCGGTGGAAAGCATATTCTAATGGGCCAGTGAAGGGTTGCATGTCATGTATTCCCAGTGTGACGAAGGCGGCCAGGAAGTGCCTTCTGCACCCTGCCAGCCGCACGATTCAAAGTGAGCCAATGATGAAAGTTCGCCCTGACCTCTTGGATGCACAGTCCCCCCCCGGCCTGGAGGTTGTTCAACTCACCGATGAGCCGGGCGTCCCGCACAGCCACATCTACATGGAGGCGCCCATCTTCGCACCGGATTCGCGGCGGTTTCTCCTGCACCGCTCGGCTCATGCCCACGGCAGCCGCCAAGACGACCCCGAGCACCGCTACCTCGTGTGCGACTTGGAGAACGGTTGTGCGCTCACGCCTGTTACTGAAGAAATTGGCGCGACCGCACCCGCCGTCAGTCCTGATGGCACCTGGGTTTATTATTTCGTCAACCAGACCAAGGTCGGCGGGGGAGGCCGCCTGACGCTGAAGCGAGTGGGTCTGGACGGCACGCGCCGGGAGACTCTGTTGGTCCTGGATACGCCCTTGCCCGGCACGAGGTTCTGGCCGAGCCGTATCTATCCGCTCGCCACAATTTCGGCCGACGGGCGATGCCTGGCGCTTCCTGCCTTCCTTGGTGACGGACAGACACAGGGGGCGCCGTGGGGCCTGATGGTCTTTGACTTGGCAGCCGACGAGGTGCGGCTCATCCTGCACGGACCCACCTGGTGCAACCTGCACCCCCAGTACTGCCGCTCAACCGATCCTGAGACATCGCGCGATATCCTTGTCCAAGAGAACCACGACAACCTTACCGACGCCGGAGGCAACGTGCGCAAACTCGTCGGCGGACTGGGAGCCGATATCCACCTCATCCGTGATGATGGCACCAATCTGCGTAACCTGCCCTGGGGCCGCGATGGCGAGGAGCATTGTCAGGGACACCAGTGCTGGTGGGGGTGTTCCACCTGGGCCATCACCAGCACCAACTTGCGTACGCAGAACACGCACCACTTGGTGGCTGGCACCGCAGCGTCCTTTGCTGGCCACATCGGACGGCAGACACCGGGTGGCGTCCGCTTGGAGTTGAGCCGCGACTTCACCTGCCCGCAATTTTGCCACTTCAGCACCGACTTGGCCGGTAGACGATTAGTGGCGGACACCTTTCCGGCAGACGAAGGCGGGCGGCTGCTGTTCGCCACTCTGCCGCCTCCTGAGTCTGCAGGGAGGCTTCCCGACACGGCGGTTCTCAGTAATGTGCGCTTCCTCCTCAAGCCGCGTTGTGACTGGAAGAAGAAGGCACATCCGCACGCTTTTCTGTCGCCGGATGGGACGAAGGCCTTCTTCAACTCTGACGAGAGCGGCGTTCTGCAGGCGTATATGATCCGTGGTCTGGACGCGATCTAGGGGAGCGCTGAGTGTTAAGCACAGACGCGGCAGATGATGCGCCGCGGCCACCGGCAGCGGAGGGTGGGCGAGGCACGTCGCTCGCCACCGGCCGGTGGCTCCTGGCGTTGTTCCTGACGGCGCTGCTGGTGCGCATGGTGGTGGCTGTGCGTCTGGGCGAGGCGGCGGTCTTTCCCGATTCGCTTGCCTATCGCAACATCGCCCGCAATCTGCTGGCAGGACGTGGTTTCGGAGAGAGTGCTGACCGTCGCGCCTCCCGCGCACCTGGCTACCCGCTTCTCCTGGCGCTGGTGCCGGGGGGTGCAAGTGGCTCCCTGGTGCCCGTGCGGCTGGTACAGAGCCTTATTGGGGCGAGTACTTGCCTGCTCGTATGGCTCCTTGCGCGGCACCTGTTCGGCACACCTACTGCCTTCGCAGCAATGTCTATGGCAGCAATCTACCCTTTTCACATTTATCTCGCTGGTGCAATCCTTGCCGAGGTGTTGTTCATGTTTCTGCTCACCGCGGCCATGTTGATTCTGGCGCGCGTTATTGTTCCAGCCGGCGTGCTTAGGGAGGCCACAGGTGCGCAGCGCCGTGCTGCTGCGCAAAGCCTCGCCGCGGGCGCGCTCCTCGGGGCCGCCACGCTGACACGTGCCTCGCTGTTTCTCTTCCCCTTTTTTCTCCTGCCCCTTTGGCTCTGGGCGCGGCGACCGCGTCGCCCAGTGTTGCGACAGTGGTTTTTACTGATGCTCGGGTTCGGGCTGGTCATGGCGCCGTGGGTGTGGCGCAATTGGCGTATCTACGGTCGCTTTGTGCCCACGACATTGCAGGCCGGGGAGTCGCTTTACGAGGCGAACAACCCGGACGCGACGGGGGGGCCGATGCTGGACGAGGTGGAGCGAGCGCTGCCAGAAGTAATGCAACTGAGCGAGTATGAGCGGGATCGTGAGTTCCGTCTCCGTGCCCTGCGCTACATGGCTGCGAATCCAGGGCGGACACTGCATCTGGCGCTGATCAAGTTGAGCCGCTTCTGGAACATTGTGCCCAATCACGCGCCCTTCCGCACTCCATTTGTGGTGGCGGTGAGCGTGATTTCCTATGTGCCGGTGCTGGTACTGGCGCTATTGGGCGTGATAGGGCTCGTTTGCCGGCGAGGGTGGGATGTGTTGCTTGTCCTGCTTGCGCCTATCGTTTATTATAGTTTTTTGCACAGCATTTTTGTCGGCTCGCTGCGATATCGGATGCCGGTGGAACTGTTCCTCTTCGTTTTGGCCGGGTTCGGTTTGTGTGAATGGTGGCAGTGTGCCTCACGGCGGTTGCGGATGACAATGGGCGGAAGGTGTGCAGGGGCGCGGCTGCAGGTCTGAGGGCGGGGCCGGAGAGGAGAGCCTATGGCGCAGACGGTGATTGACATGCGCAAACTGCTGACCTTCGCCGTGGAGCAGCAGGCGTCGGACGTGCTCATCACCGCTGGCGCGCCGCCGATGGTGCGTATTAATGGTGAGCTGATCGCTACCAAAGGCGAGCCGCTCGACCCGGAAACCTCAAAGAAGACGGTTTACAGCATCCTGACCGACGATCAGATTGCGCGCTTTGAGGAGAAGCGGGAACTTGACTTCAGCCTTTATCTGAAGGGTCTGGAACAGCGATTCCGCGGCAACGCCTTTCTGCAGCGGGGTTGCGTCGGTGCTGCATTCCGGCTGATCCCGGAACGCATCCCGACGCGCGAAGAACTTGAACTGCCACCGGTCATTGAGGAGTTCTGTAACTACCACCAGGGTCTCATCATTGTGACGGGCCCCACCGGCCACGGCAAGTCCACGACTCAGGCGTGTATGATTGACATCATCAACCAGCGGCGCCGGGCGCACATCATTACAATTGAGGACCCAATTGAGTATGTTCATCACAATCGGAACAGCATCATTGAACAGCGGGAGGTGGGCGAAGACACGCACAGTTTCGCCTCTGCCCTACGTCATGTTCTCCGCCAGGACCCCAACGTCATTCTCATCGGCGAGATGCGTGACCTGGAAACTATGTCGGCTGCCCTCACTGCCGCCGAGACCGGTCACTTGGTCATCACCACGCTGCACACTAACGACGCGGTGCAGTCGGTGGATCGGCTCCTTGACGCCTTCCCACCCCATCAGCAGGGGCAAGTGCGCACGCAACTGGCCTTTTGCTTGTTGGCGGTGATTGCCCAGCGGCTGGTGCCCCGCTCTGACGGTAAGGGTCGCATCGTGGCCGTGGAAATTCTGCGTAACATCCCCGCGGTGGCGCATCTGATTCGCGAGGGTAAGACGCACAATATCTACACAGTGATGGAAACGCACCAGCGTGAGGGGATGTGCACGATGGACGCTGCCCTGAAGAAACTTTACCTGCGCGGGCTGATCAGCCGCGAGGAGGCGCGCACGCGGATGCGCAACCCCGAGCAACTGTCGCGTGGGGCTCTCGGACCGGAGGCCGAAGAAACACGCAAGAGGTAGACGCGCCCGCGTGATTTGAGGTTGGAAGTGGACATCCTGTGTCTGATACTGCTGGCGCTGGCCGGTCTGGCGCTGACGGTGCTCACGCTTCGGGATTTCCCCATCACTAATAATGCCCCGGCCCAGGCAGCCGCGTTGGGGTTGCTCATAGTCCTCGCCCTCCTTTACTGGTTCGGCTATTCCACTATTGGGGCATTGTGGCTGAAGTTCCCGCTGTTTTTCCTCGCACTGGTGCCTTCTGTGCCGTTCCTCGCGCACGTCATACGGCGTGTCCTCATCCGAGCGGCGGAGGAGATTGTCTCCCTTGACCGGGTGGAGGTGATGCCGTCGGCGAGCCGCGCCGCTGCCGCGGAGCGGCGGGGAGATTTCGCCGAGGCCGAGCGGCTATATCGGGAGGTTATCCGGCGCACGCCGGGTGATCCCGGCCCGCGCCGGCAATTGGCCGAACTGCTGGCTCGGTTGGGGCGCAGCGACGAGGCCATTGAGGAATATCGTCGCCTGATGCACGTCGTGCGCACCCCGGCTGACAAGTATCTCGTTGCATTTGACATCGCTGACATTATCGCTAACCAGAAAAAGGACGTCTGGGGTGCGATTGAGGAATTGGAACACATCCTGCGTGAGTTCCCTGAGTCAACCTCCGCCGCCTTCGCGCGTGAACGCATCGCCATTCTCCGCAGCCGCCTGGACGATGTTGGGAATTGAGAACTTTTGCCTGCGAGGCCATTAGCAAGCGTCTTGGCGGGCCTTGCGGGAGATGTGCAGCCACGGCGCGTTTCGTCAGAGGTGCACCCCTGTCTCCTGGCTGCCGTGCATGTCAACCGTCGCTGAGAAGTGTGCGTTGGCCGATGAGTTGGGTATATTTTGTTGCGCTATGGGTGGTTGGCGGCGTCCTCTCATGGATTGCCCTGCGCGATTCTGTCCTGATGCGCAGCCTGTGGTTTGAATTGACAGGGTTGGCTCTGCTCTTCGTTCTTGCCGGCTTCTACGGAGCCTCGGCAATGGAAGGTGTCGGCGACCCTGCTGCGGCGATTTTTGCCGTCATCAGCATACTGGCCAGCATCGTGCCTGGTGTGCCTTTTGTCGCCCATGTCTTCGCGGACCTCTTCCTTCGCGCGGTGCGTGAGATGGCAGGCGACAGCCACCTGAAGGTGCACCCCACGTACGACAAGGCCGATGCAGCCGTGCATCATCAAGATTACGCACGGGCCGAGCGCCTCTACAAAAAGAGCGCCGCCGAGCATCCAGATGACCCCGTGGTACACCGCCGCTTGGCGACACTTTACCTGTGCTGGGACCGGCCAAGGAATGCGGTGGAGGAGTTACGGCACGTGTACCGGCTGGTCCCCGGCACGGAAGACAAGTACCTCGTGGCCTTTGAGTGTGCAGAAATTTTGGAGACGCGCTTGCGAGATCTGCCGGCTGCCATTGCCGAAATTGAGGCCGCCCTCGCCGAGCATCCCGACCACCCCGCGGCCGATTTCGCCCGCGAGCGACTTACGCGCTTGCGCGAGCGGATGGATAAGGAAACGGCGCCGCCGACGCAGGATGCTCCCAAGTGACCGTGTCCGTGAAAGAGGGTTTTTATCTGTCGAGTGCTCCTTGGTTGTGTGGGATTACTGTTCCTGCGGTGCGGATTCAGTGGGAAAGACTGACAGCTGCCTGGCGGGCCTGACAGTTTCTTTTTTCACTTGCCCTGCGCCCCCGGTCCGACCGGAAAAAGCACGTGGCAGATCGTCTTTCAGTAGCGCGTCGCGGACCTTCTTCATATCTTCCCACACCTCCCGCTTGGCGGCGGGATTGCGCAGCAGGTAGGCGGGATGGTAGGTGGCCAGGAGTTTGCCGCCTTCAAAGTCAAGGAAGATGCCGCGCAAATTAGTGACGGAATGGTCAGTGTTGAGAAGCGCCCGGGCCGCCACCGCGCCGAGTGCTACTACTATCTTGGGCTTGATGATGGCAATCTGCTTGAGGATGTACGGCCCGCAACTGGCTATTTCCTCAAGTGTCGGTGTGCGGTTGTTGGGAGGACGGCATTTGATGATGTTGCCAATGTAGACGTCTTCGCGTTTGAAGCCCATAGCCTCTATGATCCGGGTGAGGAGTTGTCCGGCGCGCCCGACAAATGGCCGCCCCTGAATATCTTCATCCTGTCCCGGCGCCTCGCCGACGAACATCAGTTCGGCGTCGGGGTTACCCTCGCCGAAAACGATGTGCCTGCGACCTTGGTGCAGAAGACATCGCCTGCAACCACCATTGGCCAGGAGTTCTGCCTGCAGGCGCGCCAGCGCCTCGGCCTTAGCTTCCCGCGAGGTTGGCCGGCGGCGCGGACAGACGTCCGCACCAAAGGCACGTTCCAGTTCCACGTATGTGCGCAGGGTCCGCGCCAACCTCGCTGCCGCATATGCCGTTGACTCTTTCGCGTTGGCTTCGCGTTCTTGCATGTGTGTGACCGCTATGGTTTGGAGATGGATGCCAGCCGCCGTTCTATTTCTGCCACCACCCGCTGTTCCGCTTCCGATAATGGGCCAGGCAGTTCGCAGCCGGCCGCCTGGGGGTGACCACCGCCCCCAAACACCTTGGCAATGTCCCGGACATCCATGCGGCCGTCGCTGCGCAGGCTGGCCTTGATGGTGCCGTCAGCGAGTTCGCGCAGAAGACAGGCAACCTCAACCCCGGCCACCAGGCGCGGAATTTCCGCGAATTCCTGAGTATCAATCGGGTCCACACCATGGGCGCGCAGCATGGCGTGGGTCACGGTCGCAATGCCAACGCGTCCACCGCAGGCGAGGCGCACAGTGCTCATTACCTGCCCGCGCAGGTGCACGAGCGCGAGCGGGTCGCTGTAGTATAGTTCCATAACGACGCGGTGCCGGTCCGCGCCAAGTTCCAGGAGCGCGGCAGCCGCGCGCAGACTGCCCGGCGTCGCGTTCGGAAGGGTAAAGCGCCCCGTGTCGCTGGTAATCGCCAGATAGAGCGCCGTCGCCGCTGCTGGCGAGATGGGCCAGCCGCTTTCCGCTGCCAGTGCATACACCATCTCGCCGACACTGCTGTACGCGGTATCCACCCAACGCACCTCGCCCTCGTGGTTGTCCGACGGATGATGATCGATGAACAGCATGGGCACGCCGGCCGGCAGACGCTCTGCCAGGCCGCCCAGTCGCTGTCGCGAGTTTGCATCAAGCACAACTACGCGGTCGTAATCGCCGCGCAGGGCATTCAGGGAGGCCACACTTTCGGCGCCCGGCAGAAAGCGGAAGACGCGCGGCACGGCGCTCTCGTTGACCACGTGCGGCGTCTTGCCGAGGGCGCGGAGGATATCCGCAAGCGCGAGTTCCGCCCCCACAGCATCACCATCCAGTCGGATGTGCGAACACAACAGCGGCCGCGTACATGCTTCCAGGCTGCGACGTACTGCCTGAAGAGAGGAAGCCATTGCTCCATCTCGCCGGGGACAGTTGTCCGAACGGTCTTCACTGCGTGGTTCGGGGTGCGGGCCAAAAATCGCTCTACCCACCCGAAGCGCGGGTGCCCCGCGCGGCTATTACCCTCACTTTCCCGATGCCGTTCAGTGGCAGGAGCGGGCGTCAGAATGCATCGCCGCGCAGCCCCAACGTCTCGGTCCCCGTGCCGACAGGCCCGAGGATGCTCACGGTACCCCAGTTTTCGGGGCCGGTGACCTCAATGATTAGAGTGAGTAGCGCCGCCAGCGCCGAGGCACGATTCTGCTGGCCTGTCGTCTGTCCTGTGCCTGTACTCCCCTGCGACCAGATGCCTGTACTGATCTGGCCGGTCACTGCGCTGCCGAGAGCGACGGCGGGGCTGGTGGAGAAATCGCGCACGTTGTAGATGCGCAGGTCCGTGACTGCCTGCCGCCGTGCGACTGCGGGTGTGGTGACCCAGATGACGTCATTTCGGATGAGATAAGTCAGGCCGGTCCGGAAAGTGATGGTCTGCAGTGCCTCCCGAACGCTAACGTCTCGCAGGTGTAAAGTCACGGGGCGTTCGCTATGCCGCACAGCCATCGGGTCCAGGACTATGTTGACCTTCAGCCCGTGGCGCAGCGTTCTTATCACCTCTGAAACAGGAGTATCAGTGCATGCGAACGAGTGCCTCGCACCGCGCCTCACTGCCGTGGTCTGGGGCACGGCGGTCATGCCGGTCCGCTCGGCGGCGGAACTCGCGGCAACAGCCAGCCCGAGGAGCCCGGCGAGGCATGCGCCGGAAAGTATCCAGCAGATCGGTTTGCTTGCTGTCTTCCAGGCCACAGTATTGCTCCTCCCATGCCCCACCTTGAGTATATATCGGCTCTTCATGTGACGTCAAGTGTAGCAGGGAAGAGTAGTTTTCCCATCGCGGGTCAAACCAGCCAGCGGGCGGGGATGAATAACAACTGACCGGTATCCAGTGTGCCAGGGTGGAGCCAAGAGCCCGCAGGGGCGTGGGCAGCCTTGCGTATAACAGGCAGGTCAGGTCTCGGCCCACAATGCGACAAATGCTGCTTCTCAGCAGGAGTGGCGCCTGGTGAGCGTGCGACGACGCCACCTCGTGCCTATTCGCTGCCGGGGTTTGCCCCCGGTCGGAGATAGAGCCAATGCGCTGTCTGTAAACTACTGATGCATCTTTCCGGGGAGCTGGGCCGCCACGGCCCCTGCTTCGCATAGAAGCGCGCCACCACGGCCTCCAGGCCAGTGTCCGCCTCGTCCACGATAATGGCTGCGAAGCGGCGCGTGGCCAGTGCCTCCTCTAGGTCGCGGGGTAGGAATCCACCTGCCGACACCTCGCGCGTGTGCCGGACCGCGTCCAGATAGCCCCAGAACATCCCAGGCGCTTTGCCCGCTTGGCGCTGAGCCCAAGTATGTGAGGGCACCCATACCTCGCCGTGATATGACTTTAATGTGTCAACCAACGCCCGCCCCAACTCGTGGTCCGCCCTCGTCGGCACAAAGAGCACCGGATTCCAGGCCAGTATCGCAAATTGGATGAGCACCGCGGCGCAGACTAGGGCGAGCAACTGGGGGGAGCCTGCCGCCCGCACCGCCGCGCGATGGAACCCCAGTCCCATCCCGATGGCCAGGGCAGCAAAGGCGGACATCAGCACGTTCCAGTGGCCACCTGCGTGTACACGCGATGCCCAACTTGCCAGCACCATGCCTACAAGAAAAGCAGCGAGCACTGTCCGCCTCACCGTGGGTAACTCTGCGGGCGCCTCTGGTTTTGCAGCTGGCTCATCCTCTCCGGACTCACGCGGCCACAGCCCGTAAAGCGTGGCAAGAAATGCTAAGGGCGCCAGCGGTAGCAGGTCCCGCAGCCAGAACGAGAGCACGCGCCCTGGCACGAGCACATGGCCAGCCGGGGCGCTCACCGTGTAGAACCAGAACCAGCCGTTCGACGCAGCCTGAAGCGCTAAGACGGCAAGGATACCCAACGCAAGGAATCCGCCGAGGAACGGATAGAGCCACCGTCGCCCGCGCCAGGCGAGCATGACCGCCACGCAGGCAGGCACGATGAGCAAAGTCTGCTTGGTCAATACCGCCAGGCCGAAACCCAGGCCTGAGAGCGCCGTGCCCGCCGGCGTCTCCGCCACCGCGAGGCATGTGACCCCGAGCAGCGCCAGGAAAATAGCGAGCGCGTCCACCCGCGCAATATCAAAGAAGGCCCCGCAGGCCGCGTAGGTAGCAGCGTAGAATCCGGAGGCAACGAGCGCAGCAGCAAGACTGCCGGTCAGCCGTCGCACAATAAGGCCGATGAGCAGCATTGACACCATCGTCGCCAGGAGCGACACCAGCCGTGGGCCGGTAAATCCCACTCCGACAACACGCATCGCCAATGCTGCCGCGTATGAGTATAGCGGGGTGTAAACACTCGCCACGTAATCGCCGGATGGCGGCAGATAGGGCTGCCCGTGTGAAAGGATACGCAGCGCCTCCTCAAGCGCGCCGTTTTCAATCCACTCCAGTTCGTAGGGGAACCGCACGCGGCACAGGCCCACCCAAAGCCAGGAGGCGATGAAGCCGGCAGCCACCATCACCACGATTGCCAGCAGCAGCCGTGCGGCGCCACCCGCTGCCCCGCTGGACCGCGCTGCCGGCGTCGTTTTCGCAGGAGATATCCACCTTTGCTGATAGGTCATTTCCGCGTGTCCAGAGCCACCGAGCAAGAGCCGTATATCCTACCCCCAACCGCGCGGTCAAGCGAAAAACCCCGGCGGCCGCGGCGACCGCTCGCCAGGCGGGCAGGGATGACCCGCACACGGCCGAAAGTGCCAGGTCCGGCCTCACTTCGGCACAAAAATGTAAATGTACCAACCGTGCGTGCAGGTCAGCCAGAAAATGGTAGTGCTCCATAACCTCCTCGCCGAAACCGGGGCCAAGATCGTTTTCCGCGAACCACTGCCGACTGGCCGCGGCGCGCGAGACAACCCAGAGAATCACCGCCCCGAACCGCTGCCGTCGCAAGTCTGCCCAGAGGAGGTCCCGGTATTTCGCATCGCGCAGCATCAGCGGCCTGCAGGCGAAGGCGTCCATGAAGCACGGACGCTCGCCGTCCAAGTGGCAGAGCGCACCTTTCACCAAGTGTGCTGGCGTCCCCGGCCGACGGTGTCGGTGGCGCGCTCGAAACCCACATGGCTTGCGCCACTCGTCCCTGGTTTGCCGTCGGGCGCTGTGGCCCGCCGTGCCGACTCTATAGCGCGCCGCCGCCACAGTGTCAAGCGTGCCCCTGAAGAGAACCTGCTTTCCCCCACCTCTCGCTAAGAATGGAAAGGACAGCAGGCGCGCGGGGAACGAACAGCAGCGACCGTTGCCGTTTCTCCCGTTCCCCGAGCCTTTCCTGGCGTTTCTTGCGGTCTTGGCGTGAGCAACGTTGCCTCTCGCCTAGTGCGCCAGGAACGCAAAGGGTGGTGGACCGGAAGACAACTGCCGCGGCTTCGGTCCTCGGGCTGTCCTCCTGCGTTATCGGCCCCTGGCTGGGCCTTCCATTCACACGCGCAGGTCGGTGTTTCGGCCCGATTCGGGGCCTGCCCTGCCCTCGGCAGCAAAGCGTTGGCGCAGTGGGGCGATGACGCTGGCGAGATACTCTTCCACCTGCTGGGGGGCGAGGCCAACGAAGTCCTCGGGCCGTGTCAGTTGCGGCAGGCGGTCTCTGACTGCGGCAAAGGCGTCATCGGCAGCAATGCGTTCCAGGAGGTCACAGGCGGCGCCCTCTTCTTTCATGCGGCGGGCCGCGGCCATCGCGTGCTGGCGCAGGCGCTCGTGCAGTTCCTGCCGGTCGCCGCCGGCGCGCACGGCATCCATGAGGATGATTTCGCTGGCCATGAAGGGCAAGGCCTCGGCGACCCGCCGGGCGATGACTGCCGGATAGACAACCAGGCCGCGCGCAACGTTGAGGGCGATCTGGAGGACAGCATCGGCGGCGAGAAAGCACTCGGCGAGGCTGAGGCGTCGGTTGCTGGAATCGTCCAGCGTGCGCTCCAGCCACTGTTCAGCAGCGGTGAGCGCGGCGTTCTGCGCCGTGCAGATGATGAAGCGTGCCAGGCCGGTCATGCGCTCGCAGCGCATTGGGTTGCGTTTCCAAGGCATGGCCGAGGAGCCGACCTGTGTGGTCTCGAACGGCTCCTCCAGTTCACCCAGCCCCTGAAGGAGGCGGACGTCATTAGCAAACTTGTGCGCCGACTGTGCCACTCCGGAGAGGACTTCCAGGATGTCGCTGTCAATCTTGCGCGTGTAGGTCTGGCCGGTGATGGGCAGCGAGCGCTCAAAGCCCAGCGCGCGGGTCACCAGTTGATCCAGTTCCTCCACCTTGCGGGGGTCGCCACCGAAGAGTTCAAGGAAACTGGCCTGCGTGCCCGTGGTGCCCTTGATGCCGCGGCAAGGCAGTTCACGCTGGCAGACCTCCAGGCGTTCCAGGTCCAGTGTGAAATCCTGGAGCCAGAGGCAGGCGCGCTTGCCCACCGTGGTCAATTGCGCCGGCTGAAAGTGAGTATAGCCAAGGCAGGGCAGCCTGCGGTATTTCCCGGCAAATCCCGCCAGTGCGTCTATCAGGTCGAGGAGTTTGCCGCGCAGGATGAGGAGACCCTCGCGCATGAGGATTAGGTCAGCATTATCAGTAATGTCGCAACTGGTGGCGCCGAGGTGGATGATGGGGCGGGCGGTGGGGCACTGCTCGCCATAGGCGCGCACGTGGGCCATCACGTCATGGCGCAATTCCCGCTCGTAGCGGCGAGCGAGGTCAAGGTCGACATCGTCGGCGTGGGCGCGCATCTCGTCAATTTGCTCCTGGCGGATGGGCAGACCGAGTTGCCGCTGCGCCTCTGCCAGGGCAATCCAGATGCGGCGCCAGACGCGAAAACGGTGAAGTTCCCCGAAATTGCGGCACATCTCGTCGGTGGCCCAGCGGCCGACCAATGGGGAGACGAATAATTCTTCGGGGTGATGCGCGCTATGCATAACTGTGCCTTTGTGGCTGAACCCCGTGCTTGGCACGCATATTAAGCGCGAGCGCGAGTGGTGTCAAGCGGACCGTCTCATCCTGGTGCGGGCGAGGACCAATCTTGTTTCTCTAGTGGGGGCGATGAGTGCGCCGGGGAAGCCACAGAAAGCGGCAATGACGCCAGCCCTTCACCTCGTGCGCGGTGGCAATGCTTCCGCTGGCTTGTCTGGAGGCCGCAGGGGTGGCTTGCGAGCGGGACGCAATTTGCTTACAATCAGAGGCGGCGTAGGCACTGATGTGGAGAGGTGTCCGAGAGGCCGAAGGAGCACGCTTGGAAAGCGTGTAGGCGGTTTGCTGACTGCCTCGCGGGTTCGAATCCCGCCCTCTCCGCCAGATATGTGGTGGCAATGAGTGACAGACCGGCTCCCGCTGGCTCGCTCCCTCCTGCCGAGAGCGTACCTCGCGTGGAAGGTGGCCGCTACGCCATCCTTGACCATGTCCTTGAGGGCTGCCAAGTCATCAGCCCGGACTGGCGCTACCTCTATGTGAATGCCGCTGCTGCATCGCAGCGCTGCCTGCATCCCGAGACCATGCTGGGCCGGCAGATGTCGGAAGTGGCTTCCCCCATTGAGCAGGGGCCGGTTTTAGTGATCCTGCAGCGCTGCATGCGTGATCGGGTGGCCGAGCAGATTGAGCAGGAGGTCGCGCTCTCTGATGGCGAGCGGCGTTGGTTTGAACTGCGCGTGCAGCCGGTGCCCGAGGGGCTGCTCATTCTCTCCTGGGACATCACCGCGCGTCGGCGGACCGAGGCCGCGCTCCGGGAGAGCGAACAGCGCTACCGTGAACTCTTTGACGATGCCCCCATCGGCTACCACGAGATAGACCGCAACGGTATCATCGTGCGCGTCAACCCCACCGAGGCGCGCCAGTTGGGCTACCGCGTAGAGGAGATGCTTGGGCGGCCGGTGTGGGAGTTCATTCTGGAGCGGCAGGAGTCCGAGCGCGCCGTGCGCGAGAAGATCAGTGGTCACCGCCCGCTTCAGGCGTTTGAGCGTCGCTATGTCCGCAAAGACGGCACCACCGTGGATCTCTACATTCATGAACATTTCATCCGTGACGCTACCGGCCAGGTGGTTGGCATTCGCTCGGTGGTTACCGACATCACCGCGCGCAAGCGGGCCGAGGAGGCCCTGCGCGAGAGCCAGCGCGCCCTGATGACTCTCCTGAGCAACCTACCGGGTATGGCCTACCGCTGCCGCAACGACACCGAGTGGACGATGGAGTTCGTCAGCGAAGGCTGTGTAGAACTTACGGGCTATCAGCCGGCGGACCTCGTCGGCAATCGAAAGATTTCCTACGCACAACTGATTCACCGCGACGACCGCGATATGGTCTGGCGCGAGGTGCAGCTGGCGCTTCAGGAGAATCGCCCATTCCAGTTGACCTATCGCATCGTTACGGCGCGGGGCGAGGAGAAGTGGGTGTGGGAACAGGGCCGTGGCGTGTCGGCACCGGCGGGTGAACTCACGGCACTGGAGGGGTTTATTATTGACATCACCGAGCGCCGGCGCGCTGAGGAGGCCCTGCGCCGCTCCGAACAGCGCTACCGCGAACTTGCCGAGCGCCTGGAACACGATGCGTCACATGACCCCCTCACCGGATGCTACAACCGAGGCTTCCTGCGCAATATCCTTGAGAGCGAGGTTTCGCGCGCGGCGCGGCACAAACGACCCCTGACCCTCGCCCTGATGGACGTGGACCGGATGAAGGCGGTCAACGACAACTTCGGCCATGAGGTGGGGGACGCGGTGCTCTGTCGATTGGTACAGGTGGTGATGCGGGCCAAACGCGGGGCTGACTCCCTGGCGCGCTGGGGCGGCGATGAATTTGTGCTTATCATGCCCGACACCTCCGCCGCCCAAGCTCAGAGCCCGATGCAGCGCATCCAGGAGATGTTCCACGAGGAACTCGCCGAGGGGGTTGGTGTCCCGCGGGACGTTGCCGCACTTGGCGTCGCTGTGAGCGTCGGCGTCGTGGAGTATGAGGCGGGCGAAACCGTTGCTGACCTCCTCCGCCGAGCCGATGCTCTAATGTATGCCGACAAGCGTCGCAAGAAGTAGGGCGGCCCGGTCAGAAGGCGCGTTCTCTGTGGGGCATCATATGAGTGTGCCTCCCCTTCCCAAACAGGGGCGAGACTGCTATATTGGGTTCTTGTCCCGTGGCGCAGGCGTTCTTTCGGCCTTATCGTTGGTTCTCTCCCGCAGGGTTCAATCCATGCCGAGAGAAAACGGATCCTCACGCCGCTCAGGTTTCTGGAACAAAAGGACTTAGAACAAAATTGCGGCAGTTCATTGACTTGTGGCCGGGATCTATCCACCCACAAACCGTTGCTTTCGGTTGCGCAATTGTTGTTTTTGGGGTATAATACTATTCTGTGTCAAATCTCCCACGTGCGGGGTCGCGCGTAACCAGCCAAAGCGGGGGCGATGGAGGCGTGGGCCATGTTTCATGCAGCGGGAAAGTTAGCGGCAAAATACGGCTGGCTGCTCGTCATTCTCTGGGGCATGGCTGTCTTTCAGGCAGCGCAGTTTACCCCTTCCCAGGAGCAGGTACTCAATGCTTGGGGTTCCAGCCGCGCTGATGTGCCCCACGACGATGGCTTGGACCTCCTGCGCGAGAAGTTTCCACACGATGCCTGGCTAAGCGAAATCCTCATCTGCGTCCGCCGCTGGGACGGCCTGAGTGGGGAAGACCTGCGGCGCCTGGCAGTATTTGGGGAATCCCTGCGGTTGGAATCGCCGCCGAATGTCATGCGTGTTGAGACGCCGTTTGATTCCGACATCGCCCAGGCACGGCTCATCAGTGAGGATGGCCGAATGGCAGTTATTCGGGTCCTGCTTTCTACGGCCACCCATTCGGCTTCGTCTCGCCAAGTCCTTGGGTGGGTGGAGAAGAAGAAAGGGGAACTGCGGCTGGAGAGGGAGACTTCGGTATCCCTCGCTGGCGACGTGGTAGCAGGTGTGGAGCGCGAACGTGCACTACTTGCCTGGCGGGGGCGGGTGGTCCTGACAGCGCTGCTCATACTGGGGATAGTCGGAGCAATTCTGGCACGTTCGCCGCTCTTGTGGCTGGTTCCTGTGCTTGTGGGCGCCACTGCCGGCGGGTTCGGCTGGATACTGGCCAAGATGGCCGCCATGCGGCTCGGAGGCTTGCCGCCAGAAGGAGTGCTCCTGGTGCCCCTGATGGTAGGCGCGCTTGGTGCCGCGGCGGCACTGGTCTTCGTGGCGCGATTTCGCCGCGCCCTGGGCGAGGGGTTGCGGGCGCGTGAAGCGGCAGGTACTGCCCTCCACGATGTTGGGGTACCGATATCGGTCGCTGCTTTGGCCATGGTAGCCATTTGTGCTGTCGCACCTTTCTGGTGGGACCGAACTACTGGGCGCGTGTTGGTCTGCGCCGCACCGGGAGCGATTACGGCCGCGTTGGCCGGGTTGACGCTTTCGCCCGCCCTCGCCGGACTGGTGGGCAGGCTCTTCATGCGTGCGTCTCCGCGCGCTCCATCCGCGGTGGCCTTCGCCCTCCGCCGTGTGCTTCTGACCCAGCCGGCAATCGCCGGACTCGTTCTTCTGCTGGGATTTGGGTGCTGGATTGTGGCGTGGCGTGGTGTGTTAACGGTAAGCGCTGACGCGCCTTTGTTCTGGGGGGCAGGTGGCGGAGGGACGAGGGAGGCTCTGCAACGACTTTCTGGGCACTTTGACGTGCGACAGTTCAGTGCCATTGAGGTCCTCGTCAGTGGCTCGGCCTGGCACGGGCCGGAGGGTCAGCGTGCCTTGGTGGACATCCGTGACACGCTGGCGGGGATGCCGGGCGTGAGTGCAGTGGCGGTGCCTATTGACGACGCCGGACGCAAGGTGGCAGCTGACCCGGAGACGCGACGCCTCAGGGCGGCGATGGCAGCGGCGTTGGCGGAGATGCGCGCAGCGCTGGCGCAGGTGACGGCGCTCCAGGCCCGGGAGCGGCAGACGATTGCGCGCTTGATGGAGGCCGCACGGACGTTGCGCGAGGTCCAGCAGCGCGCCGTTGCCAAGGGTGACCGTCGCCTGCTCTTCCTTGGTGTGCCTGGCTCCGCTGATTGGCGGCAGGCGGCTAGACAGATGGATGAGGAACTGGGGAATTTGTGGATCGGGGTTGAGGAGTTAACGCGCGTTCTGGCGGAGGAAGCACCGCGCGTGCAGGAACAACTGCAGGCGCTAACAGACAGGATTGAGAAGGTCGTGGCGGGCGAAGATCTGGGCCCACGGGCTGAGGGTGCGGAGACGTGGCGTGCGCAGATTTCGCCCGATGGACGCCTGGCGCGGATTCGTATCTATCCGGCAGGCAGTCCGCTGCTGGGTGCGACGCCGAGCGAGGCTGCGCTCCTGGAACGGATTGCGACAGCCAGGCGGCTGCGGGAGCCACATGCCTGGGTGATACCACGCGGACTAGGTTGGCAGGCGCGCGCGCTGCCCGTGGCCGGTGCTACCCCTCGTCACCTCTTGGTGGTGGCGGCTTTCATGTTCCTTCTCCTGGTCTTATTGCGGCAGCCTGTTTCGCTGGGCGCAGCAATCCTCGCGGCGCTGAGTGCCTGTGCCGTCGGGATGGTCGCCGTGGGCGGTTTCAGCACTACCCTCGTCGGCGGGGGTGCGGTAGCACTGCCTGTGATTCCTGTGGCGGTCACGGTTATTTTTCCCCTGTCGTTGCTGCTAGGTCTGGCTGCAGGTCGTGCTGTTCGTTCCGAGGAGATGACCTGGCAGACCCAGTCGCATGGTGAGGGGAGCCGGCCCAAGGTCGGGCTAAGCGCCCTGGACGTATTCCTTTGTGGCTTGGGGCTGGCAGCAATGTTCGGGACGGTGGCTTGGCTCGGTATGGCCGAGTCGCTCCAATTGGGGGTGGCGATTGCTACAGGCATCCTGGCGGCAGGCTCAATTTTCTGCGCCGGTCTCACCCTGCCGCTGGCCGCCTGTGCTGTTCGCTGGGCGCATCGCCGCGCGGTCGCTGGCGCACCCACGCCCGCCCACGCGCCCGGCCCTTCCCCAGAGTAATTGCGTCACTGGACATTTGTTCCCTCCACGGCACTTGGCCGCACTAATAGGTGCTTGCCCCGGGGCGGATGAAATAGTGCTACTGCGTATTATGGCCGGTTCTTTTTTTCTCGGATGGCTTTGAGGAAAAGTTGATGGCGGCGTCGTTGACGCATTCCCAATGGCGTGCTAAAATTATCCTTCCACATGCAAGCCTCTTGGTCGTTTGTTCTGCGCAGGGGATTCAATGGCCAAACGCGACTACTATGAAGTTCTCGGCGTGGATCGGAATGCCACCGAGGAGGAATTGAAGCGGGCGTTCCGTCGCCTGGCGTTTGAGTACCATCCCGACCGCAATCCCAACAATCCGGAGGCGGAGCAGAAATTCAAGGAGGCGGCCGAGGCCTATGAGGTGTTGCGCGACCCGGAGAAGCGGCGGCGCTACGACCTCTACGGCCATGCGGGCCTGGAGGGAACACCGGCGCGGCAATTCAGCGGGTTTGAGGATATCTTTGCTGCGTTCGGGGACATCTTTGACGACGCCTTCTTTGGCTCCTTCTTTGGCGGGCGGCGGCCTCGGCGCGCGGGTGGCGACCGGCACGTGGAGGTGGAACTGACCCTTGAAGAGGTCGCGCGCGGCGTGGAAAAGGTTGTGGAGGTCAACCGGCTGGAATACTGCACGGAGTGCCGCGGCAGCGGCGCGGCGGCAGGCACGGGGCCATCAGCCTGCGCCTATTGCCACGGCATGGGCTTTATCCAGCACCGCCAGGGGTTCTTTACTGTGCGCGCAACGTGTCCGCGTTGCCGGGGCGTTGGTCAGGTTATCGCCAATCCCTGCCGTGCCTGCCGCGGTGAGGGTCGCCGGCTGGCGCGGGTCAAACTGACGATTCAGATACCGCCGGGGGTGGACGAAGGCACGCGCATCTTGGAGGACGAAGGCGACGTGGGGGAGAATGGCGCGCCGCGGGGCGACCTCTATTGCGATATCCGTATCCGGCCTCACGAGTTTTTTGAACGCCACGGCGACGACGTCCTCTGCGAGGTGCCCATATCCTTTGCTCAGGCGGCGTTGGGTGCGGAAATTGAGGTGCCCACATTGCGCGGCCGGGCCAAACTGAGGATTCCACGCGGCACGCCGAGCGGCAAGATTTTCCGCTTGAGCGGTCAGGGGTTGCCTAACCCCACAGGTGTTGGCTGCGGCAGCCAACTGGTGCGTGTGGTCGTGGAGGTGCCACGGCACTTGTCCAAGCGGCAGGAGGAACTCCTGCGCGAGTTCGCCCAGATTGAGGAGGCCAGTGGCTCATTATCGCAGCGCAAGAGTTTCTTTGAGAAGGTCAAACGTTACTTTGAGGCGGGATAACGGTGGCGGGATGACGCCCTGGCAAGGTGCAATCTCGACTTGCCGTGAGCGGAACGATGCAGACAGAGAAGAGCTGCGAGGAAGTTAAGAGGGAAGAAACTACACCTCAATCGGCTGGTGAGGGTGGGGTGGCGGCGGCACCTTCTGCGGCGGAAAGCGGAGCAGCGACGGCAGTGCCGGAAACGGCCCCTGCGGGCGTGCCCACTCCCGCCGGCGGTATCAGTGAAGAGGAACTTCAGGCCCTGCGCCGGAAGGCCGAAGAGCGCGACGCACTCTGGGACCGTCTGCTGCGCGCGCATGCCGATTTTGACAATTGGCGCAAGCGCCTGGAACGCGAGTCGCACGCTGCCGCGCGCTTTGCTCTGCGCGAGTTTGTCGTCGCCCTCCTGCCGGTGCTGGATAACCTGCAGCGTGCCCTCAAGGCTGCCGAGGAGGGCGGCAATGCCCAGGCGCTGCTGGAGGGCGTGCGCCTCGTGGAGAAACAATTCACGCAGTTGCTGGCGGCGCACGAGGTCACACCCATCCCAGCGCTGGGCGAGCGCTTTGACCCGGAGTTGCACGAAGTTGTCGCCGTTGTGCATAACACGACGCAGCCGCCCTTCACGATAGTGAAGGAGGTGGAACGAGGATACCGTCTGCATGGGCGCGTCATTCGCCCGGCCAAGGTTGTAGTTGTCGCACATCCGCCGGAGGGAAAGCCCGGTCCCGCGCCGGCACCGGCTGAGGGTGAGAAAACGTGAATTGCATCCTGGCGGGTCGTCCGTGAGGAAGTCCATGAAATCAGGAGTGTGCTGATGCCGACTTACGAGTATGAGTGCACTGCGTGTGGCCGGACGTTTGAGGAGTTCCAGCAAATCAGCGAGGCGCCTAAACGGCGCTGTCCGTTCTGCGGCAAAATGAAGGCTCGTCGCTGTATCGGCACCGGTGCAGCGGTCATCTTCCGCGGTTCGGGCTTCTATCAAACCGACTACCGCAGCAAGGAGTATAAGGAAAAAGCGCGCGCCGAAAAAAGCAGCGCCGGTGAGAGCAAGCCGAGCGACAAGCCCGCTGCTTCCACCTCGGATTGATAGGCAGGACTCACCGGCTGCACAAGGGACGTCGGAGCAGGAAGCAGGCAACGGGATTGCCACGCCCGTGGATTCCAACCGGCCTGCGCTGGCGAGGAAGAGGTTGCATGGCCACGATCCGCTGCCGCAACTGTGGGCGGTTGTTGCGCTACCGCACGCTACGCGACCTGCCCCACTTCCCCTTTTGCAGCGAACGCTGTCGGCTCGTGGACCTGGACCGGTGGTTCACTGAGGAATATCGCATCAGTGAGCCACTTACCTCGCCAGAAGGAGACGCAGCCGTCCGCTCCGAAGAAGAAAAACAGGAAGAATCGGGCGGTAAACAGCAATGATCGTGTTGCGTGGTCCGGAACGTCCAGGGATTGTGTGCCGCATGTCGGGGCCGGGTACGAATAGCGTTGCTGTCCGGGATGAATTCGCAGGCTAATCGTCCGCAGCTGGCCAGCTCAAGGGCCGCGGTGAGCGGGAAAAGGGCCACGCGCAGCGGCAGATGCTCGATACGTAGCAAGAGGTGGATGCCGACCGCCGTGTCGGGCAGTTCCAGTACAATACGGATCTTCGCCTGATTTTCCAGACTGGCCACCCCCTCGCGCAGGGCGCGCCTGACCCAGTCACTGGGCGAGGCCGCCGTGGGTGGCGTGCTGTGGCACTGTTGTTGGACGGGACACCTGCGGAGGAAAGGGCAGACCTATGAGACCCACACGATTGACCTGGCTCGGCCATGCTGCGTTTCTCATAGAGGGTGAGGCAACAGTGCTGCTGGACCCGTGGATTGAGGGCAATCCGGCCTGCAGGCACACCCTTGCAGACTTGCCGCCGATTGATTTCATCTGCGTGACGCACGGCCACAATGACCATCTCGGCAATGCGATTGCCATTGCCAGGCGCACCGGTGCCCGCCTCGTGTGCAACCCGGAGGTCGCCATCTATGCCGACCGCAAGGGTGTCAAGTACGACCAGGGCTCCTGCCCGCTCAATTTCGGCGGTTCCTGCGAGGGCAAGGGGGTGCGCCTGACGATGGTGCCCGCTGCCCACACGAGCGAGATCCTCGGTGAGGAGTTTGACGCCGACGGAACAATGGTGCCTGGGGGCGGGGCTGGCGGCTTTGTCATTGCCTTTGCCCATGGGCCGATCATCTACTTCGCCGGGGATACCGGCGTTTTCGGCGATATGGTGCTCATCCGCGAAATCTACGCGCCGCAGATTGTCATCCTCCCCCTCGGCGGCAAGTACACGATGGGGCCGCTGGAGGCGGCGCACGCGGTGCATCTGTTGCGGCCGCGCGTGGTTATTCCCATGCACTATGATACCTTCCCTGATCAGAAGGTAGACATGCAGGATTTTTGTCGTCGTGTTGCTGTTCTTGCGCCGGATGCCAAGGTGGCGATACTGGCTCCCGGCGAAAATTATCTGTGCGAGAGCACTAGATGAGTAGTGCGGGGCACCTTGTCGGTGCAATGCTGGCGCTGGGCATGGTCCTCGGTGGGGCAGGCGCACTCTCCTCCTGCTGCCGTCCTTCCCGGCCAATTGCCTACACTGAGCGCGCCACCGAGGTGATGATGGGCACGGAGGTCAGCGCGACCGCGGTCGCACTCACGCCAGAGGCCGCCCGCCGCGCGGTCGCTGCCGCCCTCGCGGAGGTCAACCGTCTGGAGGGCCTGCTGAGCCACCGCATCCCCGCTAGCGACGTTGGGCGGTGCAATGCCCTTGCCGCGCGCGGGCCGGTGAATGTTGCGCCAGAGACTTTTGAATTGATGCAATCCGCGGCGGAGACCTGGCACCTGACGAATGGGGCTTTTGACCCCACGGTGCTGCCGCTGGTGCGTCTGTGGCAGGAATGTGCGCGCGCCCGGCGCTTGCCCACAGCGGCGGAACTGGCAGTGGTGCAGGCCAGCGTCGGCTGTCAGCACGTGGTGCTGGATGTGGAGCACCGCGCCATCCGCTTTGCCCGCGAGGGCGTAGCGCTGGACCTCGGCGGCATCGCCAAGGGCTACGCCGCCGACCGCGCTGCCATCGTGATGCGTGCGAGTGGCGCGACCGGCGGTCTGATTGCTTGTGCTGGCGATATCGTTGCCTTCGGCTGCCGTGCCGATGGCCGCCCCTGGCGCGTTGGCGTGCAGGACCCGCGCCACCCTGAATCCACGGCCGCGCTCGTAGATACGCTTGAGTTCAGCGACATGGCCGTCTCCACCTCCGGCAATTACCGCCGGTTTAGCGAGATTGGCGGTAAGCCCTACTCGCATATCCTGGACCCGCGCACCGGCTGGCCCGCGGACGCCGTGCCGAGCGTTACCGTCATCGCTCCCAACGGGCGCACCGCCGATGCTCTTGCTACTGGTATCAGCGTCCTTGGCCTGGAAGAAGGCCTGCGCCTGGTGGAATCCCTCCCCAACGTAGAGGCTCTACTCTTGACCATTGAGGAAGGCAGGATTGTCCGGCACGAGAGCACCGGCTACTGGCGCTATCGGAGCCCGCAGTCTGACTGAGTGGCAAACTCCGCCATATTGCCCCCTGATTATTCCAACATTTTCGTGGTGCCTTGTGGGCCCAGTCAGGGGTTAGGGTGGTGGTGTGTTTGCAGCAGTTGACCAAAGAAATTTGCAAGGCGCTGTCGCCGCAAGGGGAACGGCAGCGGCGGCCATGAAGTAACTCGTTTGGTGCGAAAGGGATACGTCTCAAAAATATTTTGTTGAAATCCAACTTGACGCCGGCAAGAAGTATGGTAAAATAATAAGCAAAGCCGGAGCAGGCGTTCGGCGTAAAGTAGCGTTGCTCGCCGCGAAACGAGCCGGCAACGGGAAACTGGAGACAAGTTTCCTGCCGGCTTTTACTTTATCTGCAACGTGGGTCGGACTTTGCGGCACAAGGTAATCGTGAGTGTCCATGTGCCAGCGTTTGCCCCCTTCAGGGCGCGCTGGCGTTTGTTTATCCATCAGGTGGCGTGCTCGGTAACAGGGGCAGGGTGCTTTCCGCGATCGAGACCGGTGGGGGATTTTGGGGGAAGGAAGGAGTGAGCATATGCCGCGGCGAGATGACCTGCACAAGGTGATGATTATCGGCTCTGGCCCGATAGTGATCGGGCAGGCATGCGAGTTTGATTACTCCGGGACCCAGGCGTGCAAGGCGCTCCGCGCGCTCGGCTACAGGATTGTGCTGGTCAACTCCAACCCGGCGACCATCATGACCGATCCCGGCATGGCGGACGAAACATATATTGAGCCGCTCAACCTCCAGCGGATGACGGAGATTATTGAGCAGTCCAGGCCGGACGCGCTCCTGCCGAACCTGGGCGGGCAGACCGGCCTCAATCTCTCGTCGCAACTGGAGAAATCGGGGGTGCTGGCGAAGTATGGCGTGTGCATCATCGGCGTGAAGGCCGATGCTATTGAGCGCGGCGAGGATCGTCTGGCCTTCAAGGAGACGATGAAGCGCTTGGGAATTGACCTGCCGCGCAGCGAACTGGCTTACTCGGTTGAGGAGGCGGAGAAGATTGCCGAGACACTCGGCTACCCGGTGGTCATCCGGCCGGCGTACACGCTAGGTGGCACCGGCGGCGGTCTGGTTTACAACATTGAGGAACTGCGCACGGTGGCCAGTCGCGGGCTGGCGGCGAGCATGATTGGCCAGATCCTGGTGGAGGAATCGGTCCTCGGCTGGGAAGAACTGGAACTGGAAGTGGTCCGCGACGCCAAGAACCAGATGATTACCGTGTGCTTCATTGAGAACATTGACGCGATGGGGGTGCACACGGGTGATTCATTTTGTGCTGCGCCGATGCTGACAATCAGCCCGGAACTACAGCGCAAACTGCAGAAGTGGGCCTATGACGTGGTTGAGGCCATCGAGGTCATCGGTGGGACGAACATCCAGTTCGCCCACGATCCCAAGACCGGACGAGTGGTGATCATTGAGATCAATCCGCGCACATCGCGTTCCTCGGCGCTGGCCTCCAAGGCCACCGGTTTTCCCATCGCCCTAGTTTCCGCAAAACTGGCGGCGGGCCTGACGCTGGACGAAATCCCCTACTGGCGCAAGGGCACGCTAGAGAAGTATGAGCCCTGGGGCGACTATGTGGTCATCAAGTTCGCCCGTTGGGCCTTTGAGAAGTTCAAGGGCGCGCAGGACAAACTCGGCACGCAGATGAAGGCCGTGGGCGAGGCGATGAGTATCGGCAAGACCTACAAGGAGGCCTTCCAGAAGGCCATCCGCTCCCTGGAAATCGGGCGCTATGGCCTGGGCTTCGCCAAGGACTTCAACCGCAAGTCTCTGCCAGAACTCCTGGAACTGCTCCGCGAGCCATCCAGCGAGCGACAGTTCATCATGTACGAGGCACTGCGCAAGGGCGCTACGGTAGAGGAACTTTACCGACTCACGTATATCAAGCCGTGGTTCATTCAGCAGATGAAGGAACTGGTGGACCTGGAGGAGGAGATTCTCAAGTGGCGGGGGCGGGAATTGCCCGACGCGCTCCTCATCCGGGCCAAGAAGGATGGTTTCGCCGACAAGTATCTGGCGAAACTCCTGGGAATCTCCGAGAAGCGCATCCGTGACCGGCGGCGGGCACTGGGAGTTGTGGCTGGCTGGCACGCCGTGCCGGTCAGCGGAGTGGAGAATGCCGCGTACTATTACTCCACCTACAATGCGCCGGACCAGGTGCCGGTGAGTCAGCGCCGCAAAGTCATGATTCTCGGCGGTGGGCCCAACCGGATTGGCCAGGGCATTGAGTTTGACTACTGCTGCGTTCATGCCGCCTTTGCCCTGCGTGACCTCGGCTACGAGACGATCATGGTTAACTGCAACCCGGAGACGGTCTCCACCGATTACGACACCTCCGACAAACTCTATTTTGAGCCGCTCACGGTGGAGGACGTCTTGGCCATCTACGAGAAGGAGCAGCCCGAAGGGGTCATCGTGCAGTTCGGTGGGCAGACGCCGCTAAATATCGCCACCGAGCTGGCCGAGGCGGGAGTGCGCATCCTCGGCACGAGTGTGGAAACCATCAACCTGGCCGAGGACCGGGACCTCTTCCGTCAAGTCATGGAGCGGATGGGAATTCCGATGCCCGAGTCGGGAATGGCCAGCAACCTGCAAGAAGCCCTGGGGATAGCAGCGCGCATTGGCTATCCCCTGATGGTGCGACCTTCCTATGTCCTGGGCGGGCGTGGCATGGAGATTGTGTATGACGAGGCCATGCTGCGGGAGTATGTCGCCCGCGCCGTGGATGTCACGCCGGAACGGCCCATCCTGATTGACCGTTTCCTAGTCAGTGCCCTGGAGTGTGAGGCCGATGCTTTGTCGGATGGAGAAGATGTTTTTGTGCCGGCGGTAATGGAGCACATAGAGATGGCCGGCATCCATTCCGGCGACTCGGCCTGCGTCATCCCCCCGGTGAGCATCCCGCAGAAGCACCTGGACCTGATAGTTGAATACACTCAGCGCATCGCCCGCGAACTGCATGTCGTTGGCCTCATGAACATCCAGTATGCCATTGAGAACGACAAACTCTTCGTTCTGGAGGCGAACCCGCGTGCCTCGCGCACTGTGCCTCTGGTCTCCAAGGTGTGCAACATCCAGATGGCGCGGCTGGCCACGCAACTAATGATGGGCGCGCGGCTAAAAGACCTTGGTCTGCGCCCGCGGCGAATACCTTATTATGGCGTGAAGGAGTCCGTCTTCCCCTTTGACAAACTGCCGGAGGTGGACCCCATACTCGGGCCGGAGATGCGCTCCACCGGCGAGGTCCTCGGCTTGGGCGATACTTTCGGGTTGGCCTACTTCAAGGCCGAGGAGGCGGCAGGTCCGCCCCTTCCCCTATCCGGAACGGTGCTTATCAGTGTGGCGGAAAAGAACGAGACAACCGTGGCTGTGGGCCGGAAGTTCGCCGAACTCGGCTTCCGCATCCTGGCGACCGACGGCACCCGTCGTCTGCTCGCCGCACACGGCGTCGCCTGTGAGCCTGTCAACAAACTGCATGAGGGGCGGCCGAACATCCTTGATGCCATGACCAACCGGATGATTGACCTAGTGATAAATACGCCCAGCAGCCGCCAGAGCCAGCATGACGACTCCTACATCCGCAAGGCGGCCATCAGGTTGAAGGTACCGTACATCACGACGTTGACGGCTGCACTCGCAGCGGCCAGGGGCATTGCCGAGGCGCGCAATTACCGTGGTGGAGTCAAGTCGCTGCAGGCCTACCACGCGAGGATCGCCGCGGCGCAGGCATAGCAGCATGGGACCGGAGCGGATGAAGGCCGTAAGAAGAAAGAAACGCCAGGGAGTTCCCCAGCGTGCGGGGCCGTTGCGGCCGGCGGTGTTCCTTGACCGCGATGGCACGCTGGTTGAAGAACGCGGCCATATCCGTCTTTGCTCGGAGGTCCGCCTGCTGCCCGGCGCCGAGGAGGCACTCCTGCGCCTGCAGGAACGTTTTCTTCTCTTCATCGTGACGAACCAGCCGGGCATCGCCGAGGGGGTGCTTACGCTGCGAGATGTGGAAAAAGTGAACGCCCACTTGGTGCGAAGGCTAGCAGCAGCGGGCATCTCCATTGCGGAAGTGTACGTGTGTCCCCACCGGCGGTCCGATAACTGCGCGTGCATCAAGCCCAAGCCTTACTTTCTTCGTCAGGCGAGCAGGAGCTTCGGAGTGGACCTTGCCCGCTCGTTCGTCATTGGCGACCATCCCCACGACGTGGAGCTCGCGGCCTCCGTGGGGGCGCGCGGCATCTACGTGCTCACCGGCCATGGCGCGAAACATCTGCACGATTTGCGCGAGGGTACACCTGTGGCCGGCAGCATTCGCGAGGCGGCGGATCTGATACTGGCTGACTTGACGAGGCATTCGCGCCCTAGCTCCTGCAACCGCCCTGCGTGGGCCATTGGCGAGGCGGAATGTGGACGTGGCTTCAGGTTAAACCCTGCGGGCGATTTGCTCCAGGTGGACCCAACGGCCTACGTTGACCCCTCGGCCCAGCTCATTGGCAAGGTCCATATCGGTCCTGGAGTCTTTGTCGGTCCCCACGCTGTCCTCCGCGCGGACGAGACTGGGAAAGATGGGCGCGTCTCTCCGATAGAGATTGGCGCTGGCTCCAACATTCATGATGGCGTCATCATCCACGCCTTGGGCGGGGCGCGGGTCGTTGTCGGGCCGCGAACTTCCCTGGCGCATGGCGCGATCATTCACGGGCCGTGTGCAATCGCAGGTGATTGTTTTGTCGGTTTTCGCGCGGTGCTGTTTGATGTGCGGGTTGCAGAAGGCGTCTTTGTCGGTCACGGTGCATTGCTCAGTTTTGTCACGCTGCCGTCGCACGTTGCTGTGCCTGCTGGGGCATGTATCACGGGCGAGACTGCGGGACTTCCTACGACCGATGCTGAGCAGCGGCAGTTCATGGCCCGCGTCATGAAGACCAATGCTGCCCTTGCGGAAGGTTACCGCCGCCTTATGCTGGCGGAGAAGGAAAGCGGCATGCTCGCGGAGACAGGCCTTCCCCGCGGCGGCCGCAGCACGTGAAGCACCGCGCACCAGTGGGGTATCACGGTGGTTTAGAAAGGTCCCCGCTCAGTGGGGGAAGCGTAACGTCGCCTTGGCCGGGGCGGGCTTTGCTGCTGCCGGGTGCGACGTGCGCGGGCCTTTCTTAGGAGGCAGGCGGTTTGGACGCCTGGGTTTGTCGGGCTCGGCGACGTGGCCATGTCCGTCTCGCAGGGGATGGGAGGAACTGCACATGATGGGTTGTCATTTAGGCCGATGCTTTCAGGTCTCTGTAGCGGGCGGCTCGTACCAGGAGGGTCTGGTGGCAGTCATCCAAGGGGTGCCGCCGGGGATGCTGCTCACCGAGGCGGAGATTTACGCCGACCTCCTCCTGCGCAAGCCGGGGGCCGACGAACTTTCCTCGCCGCGCAAGGAACCCGACCTGCCCATCATCTACTCCGGGCTGAACGCCGCCGATACCATCGCCGGGGCAGGCAATAAAAATCACACCAATGGTACACCGCTGACCATCCTAATTCCCAACCTGGACCGGCATTTGATTCACGTAAAGCAGTATCAGGACACCAACCGTACGCCGCGGCCCGGCCACGCCTCCTATGCCTCGTTCATCAAATATGGACCGGACGACGATGCGGTCGGTGCCGGCATCTTCAGCGGCCGCTATACCTGTACCATCGTCGCCGCCGGTTCGGTGGCCAGGAAGATACTGCGGGCCTGCGGCATTGAGGTATTTGCCTACATCACGGAGATGGCGGGGGTGGGGATGGGACGGGTTGACCACGACACCGCCCTCGCGCGCGTCAACGCCTATCGAAAGATGCGCTGCGACTACGACCCCTTCTACCAGGAGGTGTACATGAGTGGGCGCATTACGCCGGACATGCGCTTCCTGGAGAAGGCGCGGGTCTTCGCCGAGATTGAGAAGGAAATTGACGCGATTCGCGGGCGCGCGCGGCCCATGGTGGCCAGCGAGATCCGCGAACGCTACGGCGTGCACCATGTCGTCAACTGCCCGGATGTTGCCGCTGCCGAGGCGATGACGCAGGCCTGCAATCGCATCGCCGCAACGGGAGATTCAGCCGGCGGGGTGGTGGAAGTCATCGCGACGGGCGTGCCCGCTGGCCTTGGTGAGCCGGTGTTTGACAAACTTGACGCCGAACTCGGTCGTATGCTGGGTATCGGCGCGGTGAAGGGCGTAGAAATCGGTGCTGGCTTTGCCGTCAAGAATATGACCGGCAGCCAGAGCAACGACCCCATGCGGGCGGTAGATGGCAAGGTTGTGTTTCTCTCCAACAACGCTGGCGGCATCACCGGTGGCCTGGCCACAGGCCAGCCCATTATCGTACGTCTTGGGGTCAAACCCACGCCCACCATTGATAAACCGCAGCAGACTATTGACAAATACACCCTGGAGAACCGCGAACTGGCCGCTATTACGCGCCGCGACCCCACGATAGTCAACCGCATCTGGCCGGTGGCCGAGAGTTATACTGCGCTAGTCCTTCTGGACAACCTTATCGCCCATTACGGCTACCAGACGCTGCGGCAGAAGGTAGCTGGCAAGGTGTGAGTTTTAGATGCTATCTGCGGCGCAAAGGCGGACCGGCAGTGTGTGTCAATGCTCTGGCCAGTCTGACGTGCCGTGGTGTGGGAACGGCAGTCTGTCGAGGCGGGCGCATGTGCCGCGGCGGTTGTCGCAACCGGTGCCTTCATGCCGTGTTAGGAACCGGATGTTGACATGCGGGGCGCTGCGCACTAGAATACCTTGCTTGCCATGCCGGAATCTGCCACTCCGAAAGAATCAGCCTCCACGCCTCCCTGCGAAGGCAATGCAGGGTCAGAGCGTGCATCTAAGCTCGTAATCGTGGAGTCCCCCGCCAAGGCCCATACCATCGGCCGCTATCTGGGCAAAGGATATCAGGTCAGGGCCAGCATGGGCCACGTGCGCGACCTGCCGAGAAGCAAACTCGGCGTGGACATCAACAATAACTTCACGCCCGAATATCGCATCCTGCCCGGACGCGCCAGGGAGGTCGCCGCCCTCAGGAAGGCTGCCAGCGGGGCGGCGGAGGTCTATATGGCCACAGACTTGGACCGTGAAGGCGAGGCGATTGCTTGGCACCTGGCGGAACTCCTGAACTTGGATTCCAGCCGCGTCAGGCGCGTGGTCTTCAACGAGATTACTCGCGATGCCGTCCAGCGCGCGTTTGCGCACCCGGTGGCGCTGGACATGAACAAGGTAAATGCGCAGCAGGCGCGCCGCATCCTGGATCGCATCGTCGGCTACCACCTCAGCCCACTTCTGTGGAAAAAAGTGGCCCGCGGCCTGAGCGCCGGGCGGGTGCAGTCCGTTGCGGTCAAACTCGTCGTAGAACGCGAGCGCGAGATTGAGGCCTTCAAGCCGCAGGAATACTGGGAAATTGAGGCTGTCCTCCGTCCTGCCGCACGTGTCGATGACCCGGCGGCCGAGTTTACCGCCAAACTCGTTCGGCTTGATGGGCAACGAGTGAGCCTGCCCGAGCAGGCCGCCGCGCAGAACTTGGTCGCCCGCCTCCGAGATGCTGCCTACACCGTTGCCGCTGTCAGGTCTCGTGAGCAATTCACCCCGCCCCCGCCGCCCTTTACGACCTCGCAACTGCAGCAGCAGGCAGCGGCGCAACTGCGTTTCCGGCCGCACAAGACAATGAGCATCGCCCAGGAACTTTACGAGGGCGTGGAACTGGGCGAGGAAGGGGCGGTCGGCCTCATCACCTACATGCGCACCGATTCTGTGCGCGTCAGCGACGAGGCCATCGCCGCCTGTCGCGCCCTCATTGAGGCCAGGTTCGGACGCGACTACCTCCCCGAAAAACCTCATTACTTTCAGCCGGGCAAGCGCGCCCAGGCGGCTCACGAGGCCATTCGCCCTACTGACGTGCGCCGGCTGCCAGAAATAGTGCGGCCCTACCTAACTGCCGACCAGTTTCGCCTCTACGAACTCATCTGGAAGCGGTTCGTCGCCAGTCAGATGAAAGCCGCCCGGCGTAAGGTCGTGACCTTGGAGGTGGCCGCGGACAATGCCCTCTTTGCTACCGAGGCCAAGGTCCGCCTCTTTGACGGTTGCGAGCGCCTGCTGGGGGCGCGCTACAAGGATGTTGTTTTGCCCGAACTTGCTGAGGGGGAGCCGCTGCATCTGATCGCGCTCAATCCCTCACAGCACTTCACGGAACCGCCCCCGCGCTTCACTGAGGCCAGCCTCGTGCGTGTCTTGGAGCGCCTCGGCATCGGCCGCCCTAGCACGTATGCCCCGATCGTCGCTACCATCCAGGAACGCGGGTACGTCCGCCGCGTCAAGGGTCGCCTGTACGCCACCGAACTGGGTAAACTCGTTACTGACGAACTTGCCAAACACTTCCAGGACCTTATAAATGTGCGTTTCACCTCGCAGATGGAAGCGCAACTGGATGAGGTTGAGGAAGGCAGGGTGGAGTGGCACGAGCTTCTGCGCCGTTTCTATGGCGCATTTGACAAGGACTTGGAGAAAGCCATGGCAACCATGGAGCGTGTGCCGGGAAGGGCGAGCGCGGAGAGGTGCTCTCAGTGTGGCAGGCCCATGATCATCCGCAGCGGCAAGCATGGTCTCTTCCTGGGCTGTTCTGGTTACCCGCAGTGCCGGGGAGCGAAGCCGCTGGACAGCGCCAATGGGGCTGGGTCCGCTACACCATCCGCGGAAACCAGTGAGGTTTGCGAAAAGTGTGGCAAGCCCATGGTCATCCGCAGTGGTCGCTACGGCTCCTTCCTCGGTTGCTCGGGCTACCCGCAGTGCAAAAACACCAAGCGCCAGCAGCCAGGCGGCGGTGTGGCGACTGCTCCGCAGGCGACTGGCGAGGTCTGTGACAAGTGCGGCAAGCCCATGGTCGTGCGCGCTAGCCGGCGCGGCCGCTTCCTCGGCTGCTCGGGTTACCCCCGGTGCCGGAATACCCGACCACTGCCGCAGGATGAATCTGCCCCCGCCAACACCAATGGGGCACAACCACCAGGAGGGCAACAGGAATGAGCGAATCGGCCAAGGAGGACGGCGCCGTCTGCCCGCGGTGCGGACGCGCATTGGAGGCAGACGAGCGCGAATGCGCTTGCGGACAACCCATCAACGCGGATGATCCCTCCAGTGAGGAGTTGGATGGGATCGCCGGTGACGAGGAACTGGACGAGGAGGTAGTTGAGGAAACGGACGAGGACCACCATGACCGGCTATTTGAGCAACTCCCCCCCGGTCCACAGGAGGAAATCAGTTTTCCGGACGAGGAACCTGCAGTCGCTGTGGCAACCGATGAAGAGAGTGAAGCCGCAGAGACGGGCTTTTCGCTTTCCCCAAAAATAATCATCCTTTTGGCGCTCAACCTGATTCTTTTTGTGGGTATTCTTTACCTGGCCATACCCATGTTGCGCGGCTGCCGCGGTCGGACGACGGAGGAGGTCAGCTCCGGCCCCTCACCGCCACGGACGCTTGCTCCCGATGCGCCACGGATTACCGAGGGGGGCACTGTGGCACGGGAAGTCGAAAACGCCATCTTGGCTGCCGGTCTTGAATGCCGGGTGGCCGCCATTGAGATTGAATTGCCCGGCCCAGTCGCCGTGGTCACTCTGCGCAAGGACGCAGCCTGGGATAAACCCTCCCTCCGGCGGTATGCCGAGGCCGACACCGAAAAGATCTTGCGCGCCATATTCACCGCTTTTCCCAAAATCAGCGCCGTTCGCGTGGAGGTCCTGTCACGCCTCGGTTCAGAACTCGGCCCGAAAGAAACCGGAATTCTCCGTGTCAGTGCCGCGCGGGAACAATATAACGCGCTTATCGGCAAGCGTCTCAAGCCAGCGGCGCTACTTGCTGCCCTTAATGCGACTTACTCGCCAGAACTTCTTGAAAGGTGACAAGTAACTTCGCCAGACCACGCAAGTGTAACCTAATAAATCACACAGTGATTATCTAGGTTACGTATCTGGCCGCTATTTGAGGATGTCGCAATAACAGCGCGCTTTCGGCCTTGAGTGCGCAAGATATTGTAAAACAATATCTTACGGTCACTGTATAGGATGCCAGCGGGGTGTACCTTAAGGTAGGCACGAATATTGCTAGGAAAAATGTGTGAGGTATGTCATCATGAAGCGATTCGGGGCCGCCCTTCTTTTTTTCCGCGCCTTCACCCTTATTGAGCTCTTGGTAGTTATTGCCATTATCGCCATCCTTGCCGGTCTTCTTCTGCCGGCCCTCAGCCGCGCACGCGAGGAGGCGCGTCGCAGCAAGTGCACGAGCAACCTCCACCAGTTCATGCTTGCCTTGGAAACCTACTCCATCAACTACAATTACGCCCGCGAATACAGCACCCCGCCGTGGCTGTCCGTTCTCTATCCGGAGTACATGGGCGCACCCGAAATCTACATCTGCCCCAGTGACGGCACTCTCGGCAAAGAGGGAAGCAAGCCCCGGTGGACAAAGCCTGACGGCACCGGTTGGGACCTTTATGATGAGACCGACGACACAGAAGACTGCGGGACCACCTACCCCCACATCAAAGCTATGCGCAATAAGAAGATACGCGCATGTAGTTATCTGTTTGAGTTCTGCTGGGCGGAGTGCAGTTGGTGGCCGCCAGCAGAGGGTTGGTCCGACCCACTCCTTGCCGACTTTGACGGGCCGGAGAGAGACCCAGCCACCGACCCCCCAACTGCCGGATTCGTCAGTTGGCGCGAGGCCAAGTGGACCGAGATCTACGGACTCAAAGCCCCGGCAGGCAAGATTGTTACCGACCCTGATATAGCGTACGATGGCTGGGTGCCCATCATCCGTTGCTTTTGGCACGGACGCGACCGTGAGGACCTCAACGACCAGCCGGTCCTCAATCTTGCCTGTGGCCACAAGGCCGTCTTCATCACTACGGCCGAAGGAGACGATTGGAAGAACTACGCCCGTTCGCACTAAGGCGCAAGGAGGAAGGCCCATGTCCGACCGCGTGGCGATTAAAGAAATCGTCCAGGCTTACGAGGCCTATGAGAAACTGGCGGCGGCGCTGGGCTTCAGAGTGCGCAAGGGCGCGGTGCGTCGTCACGCACTCACGCAACTGGGCTATCGCGGCGAGATGAAATCCTTTTTCAGCCGCGCCTATGCCGAGCGGCATCCTGACCGCACTGCGCCGGGGCGCGCCTGTGAAGCGGTGCGGCAACTCCTGCGCGATCTGGCGGCGCCTCTTAGCCCTCTCCTCGGCAAACGCGGGCGGGTTTCGAGCCTTGATAATGGTCATCTGCAGCGCCTTTGCGAGATGGTCGCCCGCTTAAATCCAGCCGAGCGTCAGACGCTCTGCACCGAGATTGAGCACAGCCCCCAGGCTGTCTTCCTCTACCGTCAGGAGTGTCCCATCGCCGAGTTCCACCAGGCCCTCCGCGACTACGCCCAGGGGCAGACCATCGCCCGCGGCAAACTCATCAATTACCTTTGTGGACAGCTCCGCGCCCGCGGCATCAACATGTCTCGCGCCAGCATTGAGGAACGTTTCCGCCGAAATACCAAGGTGCGCACTGTTCCTCCTGCGCTGGTTGAACTCGTTCACACGCTCGGTCCTGAGTTTCGCACCGGCCTGGTTCCCATTGAGACCCTTGTTGGAGACCAGCCCCCGGCTGAATGGCTGGCCGCCACCTGCGAACAGTTGCACTTCCGCAGCAAGAACGCCATGCATCGTGCCTTGGCAGAGGCGACGTCGGTCAACTACGAGACAGTGCACAAGGCGCTGACGCGGCCTCGCCCCGGTCAGCGCATCCAGAAGGAAATCGTGGACACCCTCATCGCCTGGCGCGAGGCGGTGCGCCGCGGCGAACGGTTGCCGGTTAAGCCCGCCTATTTGTCCGCTACCGCGTCTTCTGGCGAGGTGGCTGGCCTCTTGCGCCGCTTGTCGCGGCGGACGCGCAGTCCGAGCGAGTTGTATCGTGCCGGAGCCCGAGCCCTTGCCGTTGGCCGTGCGACGGTCCGCGGTCTGATGCATGGTGCCCCTGCCACTCACCTTTCCGGCCGTAGCGTTAAGGCCCTTAAGGAACTCGTCAAAGAGCGTGAGAGCGCCGCCCGGATTCACACCTACCTCAGCGGCCGCGACGTGCGGCGTATGGCGCGGGCGTTGGCTCGCCGCGCTGAACTCGCGCGCCAGGCTTGGCGGGCTCATCCCGAGGACGACGCCCTCCGCGAGGCTTTCAAGCGCCGCCGTCTGGAGCTCATCGTCGCCATCAGGGAAGGCTTTGACCCCGCCGCCCTCTGCCCGGAACCAGACCATGCTGAGGCGCTTGACTGAGCCTCGCTGTGCCTGGCTGCTTCTCTGTCTTCTCGGCCTCGGCGCTGGCGTCCTCGCTGGTTGTGCTCAGCCCTTGGCCAAGGGGCTGGCCGAAGAACGCTTCGTGTCTGAGGAACGTGCCGCCCGTGTCCAGGAACTTCAGGAACGCCTTGGCGCACTGCTTTGCGCCCAGGCCGCTGGCGAGGAGGCGCTGGCCCAAGTTGAGGCGGCACGCCGTGAGTTGATGGGGGCCTTGGAGACGGCACAGAGGCGCGCACGCGAGGTTGAGGCCGCGTTGCGGACGGAACTCGCCGATGCGCAACGCCTCGCCATGCAGCGGGCCGCCACTATAAAGGAATTGGAGTCAGCGCGGGCCAACATGGAGCAGGAAGCTGCCCGCGCCAGGGATGAGGTCACGCGTCTCCAGAAGCAGATTGCTATTCTTCAGACGACCCACCGTCTGGAACTCAAGAAACTCACCGACCGCATTAGGGAACTTGAAGGCGGCAGGCAGGAACGCCAATAACTGCCAGAACCGGGATACGGAAACGCCCGCCTTTTGGCGCCGCTTCCGGCCTGGCTGTCTGCTGGCGCTGCTTGGGGCAGCGCATGCTCAGGCTGCTCAATCCCGCCCGATTATGTTGTCCGGGTCCTTGGCCAGTTTCGCCCCGATCACTACCCTCAAGAACAACCGATATGTCGCCACCAGATGATATGTGTGCAGGCCATCCTCATACGACATCTGGTAATCGCACCAGAGGATGTCGGGCTTGGGCGCGCAGAAGCGCACAACAATGAGGTCATTGTTCAGCGTGTTGATGAGTTCCAGTTTCTTTTCCCGCGGCACCTGCTCTTTCATGGCCCAGAGAGAAAAGAAGGTGATGAGTTTCTTGTTGGCGTCCAACCGGATGAAGGTCTTCACCCCGCTTTCTTCAATGCGGATGTCGCCGTCCTTGTCAATATCGCACTTGATCATCGCGTCCCGGAAAAGACCGACGAGCCTCTCGGCCGTAACTTCCTTCTCCGGCAGGACCTGGCCCACTTTCTCCTCTGCCGCCGGTGTCCTCGCGCACAACAGGGATGCCAGAAATACGCTGGCAGCCAGCCGCCCCGCCCAAGTCACGCACCTGTCCATAGATTTGCTCCTTGTCCTTGAACTGGTTCTCCGGTCTTGCCATCATCAGGTTGCCGTGCCGACTATGCGCCACACGAATGCTGGGTCTGTTTTCCTCTGGACTCCTTAACTGTGGCTCAAGTCTCTCCGCGAGACGAGGCGGTGAGTGGATAAACGGTCGTCTCTTTTCCGCGCCCTAGGGGCAGGGAAGTTCAGTCATGCAAGTGCAGGTCGTTGAGCCGCTTACTTCTTATGTGAGGGAGGCATCGGACGGGATGAAGTGAGAGGCGGTTGCGCGCTCCTCCGGCGGCCTCTCCGCTCAATGTCTCGCCTGACATTCTGCCGGCCCTCAGTCATCGCACGGCCACTAGTTTGATTGTTCTCTGGTCGTGCAACCCTGCATTACCTGTGGGCACGACGCCATCCTACGACCGACACCTGTGCATGTCAAGCCCGTCTTCTCCTGCCGTCCAGGCAGTGTCGCTAGCCAAGCCTGTGTGCCGGGCATACGCGCACGCACTCCTCCGCCACGGCCAGGAGGCGCTTCTGGACCCCCCACTCGGCCTCGGCGACGGCCTCCGCCACGGCTCGTGCATCGGGTGCGGACGGGATGGGGACATCCACCGCCAGACCCAGGTATCTTGGGCCTTCTTCCCCGCTCAAAGCATAGAGTTTGGCCCAGTCGCACGCGAGGTCCTGCACTCGCGGGATGCAGAACCGTGCGCCCTCTACCGCAATCTCCACTACCTCGCTGGTGATTGCCTGCGTGGGACAGGCGCGCCGACAGGGCTGCTCGCACCACCTGCACACCGCCGGTGTGGTCGGCAATGGGTCTGGCGGCAGCGGACAGTCGGTCACCACCGTCATGAAACGCTGGCGCACCCCATACTGGGGAGTGAGAACATACCCGTGTAGGCCGAGTTGTCCCAACCCGGCGAGGAGGGCGCTGAAGCGGTTTGCCCGCAGGTCGGGCAGGCGCCCTCTGGGAGAGACGGTCCAGGAGGCCAGACCCTCCATGTCGGTTGCCAAGACGGCACGGTAGCCGGAATGCTGCAACGCCTTGACCAGCCGTGCCGCGCAATCGCCCAGGAGGAGCAGCGACTCGTACATGGCGAAGGCAAATGGGCCGACCGTCTCTGCAGGGGTTACCTTGGCGGTATCAAACGATGTATCCGGCAGGCGCAGGCCAAGGACGATGACAGTCTTGGCGCCTGGCAGCCAGTCTTCTGGCCCCTGGAACCGGAGTCGCTCGTGCGCGATTTCCGGGATAAAGGGCAGGTAGAGCCCGCCACGATCGCGGACGACCTCTCGCTCTGCCGGCAGGGGGACGGCGGCCGCCAGCGCCCGCCGGAACGCGGCAAAACGCTGCACGTCGTAGAAACCGACAAGGTCTGCCCCGTAACTCCGGGCTAGGCGGCGGATGTCCTCGGCGCTGGATGCAAACTGTCCCGGTTCCGCGCTCAGCCGCAGTGTGGGCAGTGCCGCGCTCGTCAGCACGGTCAGGCACTGGAGGCCCCTCTCCAGCACCCCCAAGCGCTGCGCCACGAGGTGATGATAGGCATAGGCCGGCACCAGCGCCGAGTAGCCGGCCAAGTCAAAGAGGCGCGCGACGTCAAAGGCCGCGTAGCGCAGCAGACGCGCCAGGGCCCCCGAAGTCTCGGAGGTGCTTCCCGCCATCGGGTCGTGCGTGCCCAGCAGGATGATGCTTGCTGCGTCGGGCAGGTGATACTCGGGGTGAAAGGCAGGGTCGCCCGCGAACGCTTCGCGCGGCGTCACCGCGAGGACATCTACAGGATAGCGGGCGGAGAGGCGCCTCACTGCTGCCATGAGATCGGCAGCGGAGCGTCCATCGGGACCCTTGCGGCGGCGGGGCGCACGGGCATAGGCCGGGTCGCGGACCCGCAGACTGGGTGGCATGCAGAACTTGAGGCATGAGCCTTCCTCGCCTTGGAACATGCCGTACTTCTCAATCTGCGTGCGGATGACTGCCTCATCCACCTTATCCGGGATGGGCAGCGCAAGGTTCAGAGCGAAGTTCTCCGCCCAAGCGCAGCGCCACTTGTTGATGTTCGGGAAGACGCAGACCTTGCCCCCGATTTCAACGCGGTTCTCGCCGCGTACCTCCTTGCGGAAGGCATCGGTGGGACAGTGCCTGACGCACTCACCGCAGCGGTCACATAGCGGCGGCCCTTCGTACATCGGCGAGGGCTCCAGATCGGCGTCGGTGATGACCGAGACGAAGCGCACCCGTGGCCCGAAGTGTGGCGTCAGGACCAGGCCGCTCCAGCCAATTTCTCCCAGTCCGGCGGCGACAGCCGCGTAGCGGTGCGCCAGGTCGGGCGCGAAGGGGACGGCGAGTTCCTTGTAGCCGTGGTAGCGCCAGATGTTGCTGGCGGCAATGGCCAGTGCCCGGTGGCCTTTCTCTTCCAGGAACCTCGCCAGTTGGAAGGAGATGTCGTCCAACATGGCATTCTGGCCCCACGACTGTGAGCCATAGGCGCCAACTTGGTGTGGCGTTGGTTCGCCGCTCAGCTCCACCGCCGCGTCGAGGTGGTGGATGGCACAGACGACAACGCAGCGCGCGCCTGGCAGCAGACCCTGCGGACTCATGCGTCGTGGCGCACTTGCGAAGCGTTCCACCGGCGCAATGCCGACCAGATCCGCCCCCAGCTCCCGCGCCCGCGTCTTGGTTTCTTCCGTAAGATTATTAGGACTCATGCCTTCTCTTTCCGCTGTTGCCTTTGCTGCCGTAACACACCGCCAAGCTCCGTGCCGCGATTACATCCCTGGTCTTCTACTGGATGATATCTGGTTCAGCATCGGCGTGCCAGGAGAAAACCCAATGCGTGTGTGAGAGGTTGTTCATTGATAGGTGGCTTGACACCAAGAACTGAGGTGCTTTCTCTGGTGCGCCGTTGCTTCGCTGGGCCGGGTCGCGTAAAGTATGGGCGACCGCGCGGGAGGAGCATCTTATGCGGGTTGGTTATTTACAGTTTGCGCCGGCCCTGGGCCAGCCGCGTCGCAACCGCGAGCGCATGGCCGCGGCCCTGGCTGGAATAGAGGCGGACCTCATCGTCCTGCCGGAACTTTCGGACTCCGGGTACAACTTCCGTTCGCGGGCGGAACTGGCGCGCTGTGCTGAGAGTGCGGCGGCCAGCGCAACGCTGGCGCTCTGGCGGGACTTGGCTGTAGCAGCCGGGAAAACTGGGCGGCCCATGACTATCGTCGGCGGTTTCGCCGAGCGCGCGGGCCGCCGGTTCTATAACTCGGCGGCGGTGGTCACGTCCGCCGGAATAATGTGCGTCTATCGCAAGGCACACCTGTTTGGGATGGAAGGCCACTGGTTTGCGCCAGGTGACGAGCCGCCATCGGTTGTTGAGGTTGCGGGCGTGCACCTTGGCGTCATCATCTGCTTTGACTGGGCCTTCCCGGAGTTCGCCCGCATCCTGGCCCTGTGCGGGGCCGACATCATCTGTCACCCCGCAAATATCGTCACCAGCTTCCCACCGCAGGCGATGATCACGCGGGGGATAGAGAACCGCGTCTTTACCATTACGGCCAACCGGGTGGGGACCGAGGAGGGAAAGGCGGGCCGCCTCCGGTTCCGCGGACGCAGCCAGGTTACCTCCCCTGATGGCGACGTCCTGGCGGCATCGGGCGAGGAGGAAGAGGAGTGTCGCGTCGTTGAGATTGATCCGCTCCGGGCACGCGACAAGCGCCTGGCGGGGTTCACGGACCTCTTCGCCGCGCGGCGGCCGGAGTTATACGGGCGGATTTGTGCAGCGGCGACCGGACGCAGGCGCGGCAGGCGCACGCCACGATAAGGGAGGCATTGCGACATGCCGGATGCAGGAAGAGGGCTCCAGTTTGTGGACGCGATGCGCGGGTATGCCCCATTCACGCGGGCGGACACGGCAACGCGGCATCACATCGTACTGATTACGCTTGACATGGTGCCGCCGGAGGTCTGGCGGTGCGATGGCTACCGCCAGTATCTGCGCTTGCCGCAACTGGACCAATTGCAGTTCGAGTCGGTGGCGTTTGAGAATGCCTTCAGCACTTCTCCGCTCTGCGGCCCCTCGCGCGCGGCGCTCCTCACCGGCAGATACACTTATGTGGTCGCCAACGAGGAGCGGGCACACGACGGCATGGCCTTCCGGCTCCGTGCCGACGACCCCATCTTTCCGGAATACCTGCGCGCGAGCGGCTACCTGACCCGCCACTTCGGCAAATGTCACGTCGGCGCCGACAAATTCCTTCAGGCCTTTGGCGAGAACGTACATCCCTGGGACCGCTGGGCGCCGCCAATTTGGGACGACGATGAATATCATGCGTATTTGGAGGCGCTGAACGTGCACGGGCTGCGCTTCGCGCGCGAAATCCGCGGCCTGCGCCAAGACCGCAAGACGCCCGGCAATCTCTACGGTGGCTGGGTGGAGCAGCCGGACGGCACGCCTTTTCCCCTCACGGCGACCTATGCGTATTTCACAGCGGAGCGGGCGGCGCGCGCACTTCGCCTATTGCGGCGCTGGCATGCTGCGGGGAAGCCACTCTATCTGCAATTGGACTTCTTTGAGCCACACCAGCCCTTCATGATTCCCGCCGGTCTGGAGGAGCGCGAGCACCTCCTGCGCCAAGTAGTCCAACTCCCGGATTCATTCCGGGAGGCAGTTACCGCAGGCTGCCAGCCTCTGCCGGGCGAGCCAAAGGTTTATTCCATTTATCGCCGAGCGCATGGCCTGCATACCGAGGAACAGATGCGTGACCACATTGTTGCCAACCTTCTGGAGATGGAGGTGGTGGATGCGGCGTTGGGCGTTTTCCTGCAGGCGCTGCGCGAGGAGGGTCTGGACGACGAGACCATGATTATCTTCGCTGCTGACCACGGCGAGATGAACGGCGAGCGCGGCCTAGTGGACAAAGGCACCTACCTGCATCCGAAGGTGGTACGCGTGCCACTCTGGTTGCGCCTGCCCGGCCGAGAGCGTGCCGGCACGAGCGTTAGCGCGCCAGTGAGTTTGCTGGACGTGGCGCCAACCATCCTAGAGGCGGCCGGAGTGTGCCCCCGCGCGCGCCTTGATGGACGGAGTCTACTACCCCTGGCGCGCGGCCTGGCCGCAACCGAGGAGCACGAGTTCATCATGGAGTCGGGTTGGCATCTGGCGCCCAATCCGGCGGTGGCCATGCAACATCGCTTCCCCGATGGGCGGCACTACTTCTACGTCTGCAATTTTGCCGACCGGCAGGATGAACTCTACGATCTGGCCGCGCCAGGCTATCGCAACCTTTCCGGCGACGCGGCGCATGAGGCGGCGCGGCAGGCGATGATTCAGCGCCTGGGCGCTTTTCTGGCGGGCGATAGGCGCTGGCGCTGCTACTGGCATGCCTTCCGCGTTGAATTTTCGGAGATCCTCGGCGTGGAGGCGGGCGATCAGCAGATGTTCCGCCCAGAGTAAGTGACTCTCAAGTGCCGCGGAAGTCTCCGCGGGAGGAAGGAGGAGATGGAGAAGATACGCGAGGTGGCACGCGAGGTGCCGGTGTCGGGCAACTACGACGTCATCGTCTGTGGTGGCGGCCCCGCAGGGTTCATTGTCGCCATTGCCGCGGCGCGCGCTGGTGCGCGCACGCTGCTCATTGAGCGCTACGGCTTCCTCGGTGGCACGGCGACGGCGGCGATGATGGTGGAGTTTGGCTCGATTTACGACGGTCGGCAGGTCATTGTCGGCGGCATCGCGCACGAGTTCATGCACCGCCTGGCGGAAACGGGCGGCGTCAACGCCCGTGCTATGGAACCCACTCACAGCATGATTTTTGACCCTGAGTGCATGATATCCGTTAGTCAGGAGATGGTGCTGGCGAGCGGAGCGGAACTGCTCCTGCACGCGCTAGTGGTCGGGCCGCTGGTCGAGGATGGGATCGTGCGCGGCGTGATTGTCGAGAGCAAGTCGGGCCGCGAGGCGCTGCGGGGGCGCGTCATGATTGACGCCACTGGCGACGGCGACGTGGCGGCACGGGCGGGGGCGAAGTTTGCCCTGGGCCGTGAGGGGGATGGGCGCATGCAGCCGGTGACGCTGGAGGTCATCCTCGGCAACGTGGACGTCACCCGCATCCCGTGTACGGCGCGCGACCTGATGCCGGCGATAGCTGCAGCACGGGCGCGCGGCGAGTGGCCGATTCCCACCGAGCGCATCTTCTCCTGGGGCCGTGTGCGCAAGCGTGGTGCGCCCGACAACCTGCAATCGGCCTTCTTCTTCATCAACGGCACCAACTGCCTGGATGTGGACGGCACCTCGGCGCGTTCGCTGACCCGTGCCGAGATAGAGACGCGCCGGCAGGTGGATGCACTCGTGGTGTTCCTGCGCCGGCACGCGCCGGGCTTTGAGAACTGCTATGTGGACCGGGTGGCGGCGCAGGTGGGGGTGCGCGAGACGCGACGCATACTCGGCGACTACACCCTGACGCGCGAGGACGTCCTCGCGGCGCGGCATTTTCCCGATGGCGTTGTCCCCGCCTGCAACTCTATTGACGTGCACGACGAGGAGGGCCGGGACTTTGCACACGAGTACCTTAAGGGGGGCACGCACTACCAGATTCCCTATCGCTGCTTCCTGCCTGCGGGCTTGGAGGGCCTGCTGGTTAGCGGGCGGTGTATATCGGCTGACCGGGCGGCGCTGGGCTCGGCGCGGGTAATGGTAGTCTGCATGCCGATGGGCGAGGCGTGCGGGGTGGCCGCGGCGCTGGCGGCAGCGCGCAACTGCACCCCGCGGGAGGTGCCTGCGGCAGAAATCCGCACCCGCCTGCGTCAGGGCGGCACTATCTTGGAGTGAGCCTATCTCGCCACTAGACCTGCGCACCGTTGACACGCGCCTCGGCGGGGCATATCGTATGCGCGGACCAGAACTAAAAAGTTGTGGCGGCACGGGACAGCAGAATAGGCCGCGCTGTGGGCGGGAGACCGGACTAACGACAGTAAACGCGGCACGAATTGGTGTTGTCATGAGCATTGGCGCGCAAGTTTCAGGTGCGGCCCCGTCGTTGAGCAGCATGTGCCCATCGCGCGATGCGGCCAACGGGCCAAAGGGGGAAGGAGGCAAGGCCATGAGGACTGCGATGATCGGCTTGTTTGTCGCGGTACTGGTGACAGCCGCGTGGGCGGCGGACGCGCCGCAGACGGTGTATCAGAAGGGACGCGCTCTCTATGACGAGGCGCAGGCGCTCCAGCGCGAGAACAAATTCGCCGAGGCCAAGGCCAAGTATCTGGAGGTTGTTGACCAATACCCGAAGCACGAACTGGCTGACAATGCACTCCTGATGGCGGCGGGGATGGCGGTTCGCCTCAACGACGTTCAGGGCGCGCTCGCGCTTTACGAACGGCTCATCAAGGAGATGCCCACCTCGCCGCTTGTCCTCAGCGCGCTGTGGGAACAGGCGAGCCTCTACATGAACCGTGTGCGGGACTACGCCAAGGCCGGCCTGCTCTACGAACGCTGCGCCACCGAGTTCCCGGGCTATCTCAGCGCCGAACAGGCGTTCTGGCAGGCGGTGTTGAGTTACCGCAATGCCGGCGATCACAAGAGCGTGTTGCGCGTTACTGAGCGGTTCATGGAGACCAAGCCTACAGCAGGTTCATACCTGCTCCAGATGCTTCCCTACCGATTAGAGGCCTATCTGGCCCTGGACAACCTCAAAGGTGCGGCAGATGCGCTGGATCTCATGGTGCGGCTGGCTCCCGGCGACCGCATTACCGCGGCGTACCGGTTGCGGCTGGCGGATGTCATGCGCCAGAAAAAGGACCTCAAGGGTGCGCTTGACCTTTATCTGAAAGCGGCAGAATGCGCTGGCTACGAGGGGGCGCAGCGGGGCCTGCTCTCCGCTGCTGATGTGGCCGTGGCCCTTGACCCGCCCGACGTGGAGCGGGCGGTGACAATCTACCGCACCTACCTGGAGCGCTACAGCAACGGCGACTACGCGCACGACGTCTATTTCCGCCTCGCCATGCTCTACCGCAACGTGGCGAAGGACCGCGAGAAGGAAATTGCGGCACACCGGGAGTTCATTGAGAAGGTGCCGCGGTCCGTCTATCTGGATCGGGCCATCTGGCACCTGGCGCGCGCCTGCGAGGAGACCAAGAAGCCCGAAGAAGCCGAGAAGGCCTACGCGCTCCTCCTGGAGAAATGCCCGGAAAGCGAATACGTGCCACAGGCGTTGTTCTATTGGGCGGCCATCCTGGCGGCAAAGGGTGAGCATGCCAGGGCGCGCCAACTTTACGAACGGGTGGTCAAAGACTATGCCGGGTTCTCGGTGGCTGACACTGCCGCTGAACGCCTGGCGAAACTGCCGCGGTGAGAGCCGGGCGCGCGGGAACATGTGGCAGGGGGAGCGTCATGGTGCTTGGCGCGCACCATGACGACACATGTTGATGCTGCGGCCGGCGGGTAATGTCAGAGTGAGGCCTTGAAAGGGCGGTAAATGAGGCGGGAACTCCGTGTTGGTATTGTGGGGTGTGGGGGCATTGCGCGCGCTCACGTGCGTGCCTACCAGAAGGTCGGGTGCATCCGGATTGTGGCGGTGTATGACGTGTTGTCGGGCGCGGCCCAGAGATTGGCGAAGGAGACTGGCGCGCGCGTGGCCGCCTCGCCGGCGGAGATGGCGCGGCAGGACACTCTCGATGCGGTCAGCATCTGCTCGCCGCCCGCAGCGCACTATGAGAACTGCCGGCCCTTCCTCGCCGCGGGCGTCCCTGTGCTTTGCGAGAAGCCCCTGGAGGTCAACCTCCCCCGTGCCTGCCGCCTCGCCGCCGCGGTGCGCCGAAGCGGCACGCCCTTCATGGTCGCCTTCTGCCATCGCTTCCATCCGGCCATCATTGAATTGCGGAAACTCATTGTGCGGGGGGTGCTGGGGAGACCCATTCTCTTCCGCAATATCTTCGGCGGCTATCTGGCCCTCAAGGGCAATCACCGCGCTGACCCGCATCTCTCCGGCGGCGGCTGCCTGATTGACCACTGCTCGCACTCGGTGGACCTCTTCCGCTTCCTCGTGGGTGAGCCGGCGTGCGTCCAGGCCATCACCGGCAACGTCCTGCAGAACGTGCCGATTGAGGATTTCGGCATGATGCATCTCGAAACCGCGCGGGGCGGGTTCGGTGAGATTACAAGCAGTTATTCCTTCAAGGTCTGCCGCAACTGGGTGGAGTGGTACGGGACGAAGGGCACGGCACTGGTGAGCTACTGGAACGAGGGCGAGCCGGATCTGCGCTATCGGGTCGCCGGTGGGGCATGGAAGGTGGTGGATTGCTCGCGCCATCCTGACCGGTTCACAGCGGAGATAGCGCATTTTCTGTCCTGCGTGCGGAATCGCCGCAGGCCGGCGATTACCGTGGCCGACGGCCTGGCGGCGAACCGCATTGTGGCGGCGGCCTACGAGTCGGTGGCGAGAGGCAGGCGGATTGACATCGGGTGAGGGGGCAACGACCGCCGGGGAGTGGGGGCGGCGTCTAAATTACTGGACTCGTCCGGCGAACTGAATATCGGCGCATCTTGTGCTGGCGCAAAGACTTGGGGCATTCCTGAAATCTTCGTGACTACACCTTTCAACACGCGCCTCCCCCAAGTGGGCGAGAGGGGAAGAATCTCCGGATTTGCGGAACATCGTAACTTGCTGTGCAGAGGCACTTTAAAGCGATGTTGGACCAAGCGGGATGGTTCTCCCCGACCCCGGAACAGGATTTGCGGCAATCAGGCAGGTCATGTGGTGTTTTAAGCGTCGGGCGGGATTCTCACACGGAAAGGCGGGACAATGCATCGATCAATCTTGGCGGTGGGCTTGGTGTTCGGCCTGCTGGTAGCAGGTGCCGCGTCGGCATTGCAGATGACCGACTTTGCGGTCTTCTCGCAAAACAAGACCTCCCTGGGGACGAACGTGGCTGTGTATGGCGGCCCGGTGGGGAGCAACAATGAGGTGGTCGTCAACGGGGCCTCAGAGATCATCTTTTCGCTGCTCGGTGGTGGCCTACTATCCGGCGGCACGAATATTGACGTCGGGGGCAATATCGTGTTTAACGGCGATGTTACCATCAACGGTGGCAGCGACATCCACGGCAATGTGGACAGTTCCGGTGATATCTCGTTGGGTACGAACGTCCACGTGTATGGCAACCTCACGGGTGCAGGAAACGTCACCGTGAACGGCGCCAGCATTGTTGATGGCAACGCGCTCGCCGGCGGCAACTTCAGCACCGGCACCAACGTCCTGATGAAGGGCACCATTGGTGCCAACGGCAGCGTGCATCTGGGCGGCAGCACCACGGTTCTCGGTGCCATTACCTACGGGACTACATTCACCACAGGTAGCGGCGCCACCTATCCAAGTGCGACGCGGGGGTCGGTGGTTGTCAACCCCGTAACTTTTTCACCTGTGGCCATCCCGGCGGCCACCTCTTTTAGTGCCGGCGGCCCCGATTATTCGCTCGGTGGCGGCTCGTCGCTCGTTCTGCCTCCGGGCGTCTATGGCGATCTGGTGATGGGAAGCAATTGCGACCTCTACCTCTCCGCTGGCACCTACTATTTTGACAAGATTCAACTGGGCGGTGGCACCGATATCTTCATTGACCTGAGCGGGGGCCTGCTTGACATCTTTGTGGTAAACAACCTCAACTTCGGCACCAATGTTGACATGTTCCTGGCTAACGGCGATGCGTCAGACATCTATGTTGAGGTCACCGGCGACGCGACTATTAACGGTGGCAGCACTTGGTTCGGCACCGTCTTCGCCTCCGGCAGCAGGGTGAGTTTCGGGACAAACTGCGACATCACCGGCGCGGTTTACAGCAGCGACCGCATCGTTATTAATGGCGGTAGCACCATCAACTTCGTGCTGGCCGACCGTCTCCAGGGGGGGCCGCCGGGCGAGGTCATTCCCGAGCCAGCGACGCTGGCCCTGTTGGGCCTGGGTTTGATTGGACTGGCTGGCCGCAGGCTGCGCGGGCGCAAATAGCACCGCGTGCCCCTACCGCTGAGGTCTTCACGGGCCGCCCCCAGGGGGCAGTCCAGCTGTTTTTCACTCTTCCCGGAAAGCCCCAGACATACTTCCCCACGGTGTGCTATCATGGCAGGCAGCGCGATGGCTCCCGATTGTTCCCGAAGATGCCAAGAGGACGAAGAGACTGTTGTCCAAGCCTGAGCACTGTCATTCAGCAACGACTGCGCCGCGTGTCCACTTGGTCAGCTTGGGCTGCCCCAAGAACCTGATAGACTCGGAACGCCTTTTGGGTCGTCTGGGAGCAGCGGGAGCTATCGTGTGTGCCCCCGCGGAAGAGGCGGACGTCATTATCGTCAACACCTGTGGATTCATCGCCCCGGCGAAAGACGAGTCCATCCAGGCTGTTCTGGAGTTGGCGCGGCACAAGGAATCTGGTCGGTGTCGCAAGTTGCTGGTCATTGGTTGTCTGGCGCAGCGGTATGCGTGTGAACTGCGCGCGCTCCTGCCGGAGGCGGATGGCGTCTTCGGCTTGGGCGAGGAAGACGCCATTGTCGCCGCATGCGGCCTGCGGGCGACAGGCACGCGCGACGTGGGGCGCCTGCTCCTGACCCTGCCTCACACCGCCTACTTGCGCATCAGCGACGGCTGCGACAATCGCTGCGCCTACTGCGTCATTCCCGCAATTCGCGGTCCCTACCGCAGTCGTCCCGCAGCTGAGGTTCTGCGTGAGGCGCGGGCACTGGTGGCTGCTGGTGTGCGCGAACTTAACGTCATCGGCCAGGACACGACGCGCTACGGCGCAGACCTACCTCGCGGCCCCCGTATCCACGAACTGCTCGCCGAACTGGCCGCCATTCCCAAACTTCGCTGGCTGCGACTTCTCTACACTCATCCGGCCCATTTCACCGATGAACTGATTGAGGCGTACGCCACGATTCCTGTTCTGTGTCCCTATGTGGACCTGCCGGTGCAGCACCTGAATGACGAGGTATTGCGGCGCATGGGGCGAAAGGTTACCCAGCGCGAGATTCTCGACCTGATCGCGCGTCTACGCAAGCGTGTGCCGGGCGTGGCCATACGCACCACCTGCATCGTCGGTTTCCCCGGCGAAACGCAGGCACAGTTTGAGGAGTTGCTGGCGCTAGTGCGGCAGATCGGCTTTGATCATCTGGGGGCTTTTGCCTATTCGCGCGAAGAGGGCACGCGCGCGGCGCGGATGCGCGGGCAGATTCCCGAACGCGTGAAGGCCGAGCGACTGCGTCGGTTGATGCTGCTCCAACGGGAGGTGGTGCGCCGCAAGCAACGGGTGCTGCGTGGCATGGAAGTGGAGGTCGTAATTGACCGCAGGGCGCATCAGCAGCAGGTCTGGGTGGCCCGGTCCCGCACCCAGGCGCCGGACGTGGACGGCGTCACTTACGTGCGCGGCGCCGGGCTGCGGCCGGGGCAGTTCATCAGAGTCGTCATTACTGGTGCACGCGGTTACGACATCCTGGCGCGACCGGTGCGCTAGTGAAGTCATCTCGCTTGCGGGCCTATGTGAATTACTGGCGCAATTGCTCTGGGCACAATCGGCAAGAGGGGCGTGGCGCGCCGATGTGTATGAGCAGCAGTGGTCTCACGCATGGCACAGGCGGCGGGGCAGAGCCGAGTCGGTCATGGCGAGTTCGTGCAGCAGGCGCAATGCCAACTTATCCCGCAGGCATCGGTGTGCAGGTGAGCGCCAGAGATTGCGCTCCTGGTTAGGGTCGTCGCGCAAGTCGAAGAGCTCCCCGTAATCCTGCCCGGCGTAGATCGTCAATTGGTGTTCCGCAGTGATGAGAGTCCGCAGCCGCAGGCCTAGGTAGTCCTCGTCGTTTTCTACAATGACACACTCGCGCACGGCGCGCTTCTCGCCGCGCAGAAGGGGCGTAAGGGAGACGCCGGGCCATGCAGGCGGCATGTGGGGTGCTTCCGGCGTGCGCGACACCGGCCCCTCTGGCAGCGGAGCGCCAGCTAAGTCGAGCACTGTGGGCGCGAAGTCAAGGTGGCTTGCCAGCGCGTCGGGTACCAGGCCGGCGGGGAAATGTCCCGGCCAGGACCAGATGAGCGGCACGCGCAGGAGGCCATCAAAGTGGAACGGCCCCTTGTTGATGAGCCAGTGGTCGCCCATCATCTCGCCGTGATCGGACATGAACACTATCACGGTGTTCCCGCGCAGGCCAAGACGGTCAAGCGCCGCGAGAATACGCCCGACGTGGTAGTCGAGCAGTGAGATCATCCCAAAAGTCAGGGCCACAATCTCGCGCAGTTGTTCATCGAGCATCTGCGTCGCCGCGAAACGGCCGCTGAGTTTGAGCCCCTTTGTCCAGACCTCCCGAAAGAATGGTGGCAGGTCGTCCAGTTCGCCTTCGCGCCGGATGGGCGGCGGTACATCGGCGGGGTCATACATATCGCACCAGGGCGAGGGCGGATTGTAAGGATGATGCGGGTCCGGGAAAGAACACCAGAGGAAGAAAGGCTTGCTGGACAGCGCCGCATCTTCGAGAAAGGCGATGGCCCGGTCACCCACCCACGCGGAAGGATGCAGTTCTTCGGGGATTGCGGATTTCCATGCCTGCTCGGCGTTGTGCTGCGTGGGGCGGCCTGCCTTCTTTTGCAGGAGTTCCAATCCGTCCGGCCGCTGCTCCTGGAGCCAGCGCGCGTAGTCGCCCCACATCCATGAACCGTGTCCGCCGGCGAATTCAGTTGTCTCCAGGCCGTAGTATGGCGAAGGGAGGGCTGTCACCCGCCCAGCCTGCCACATCTTCTGGCTCTCGGGAAACTGCCGCGGGTCAAGTTCTCCTGGTTGAGTGTCGTTTGGAATTCCGAAAGGGCGTAGATGGAACTTGCCGATGCCGTGCGTGCGGTAGCCGGCTTGGTGCAGGGCGTCGGTCATGGTCGGGATGTCGTAGGGCAGCGGGATGCCGTTTGTGCGCACAGTATGGCCGCGTGGAGTGCGACCGGTGAACCAGGTGGCGCGCACCGGCATACACAAGGGGTTGTTGCAGTAAGCGCGACGGAAGCGCACTCCTTGTGCCGCGAGTCGGTCGAGGTTGGGCGTGCGCAGGATGGGATTGCCAGCGCAGCCGAGGTGGTCGGCGCGCTGCTGGTCGGTAACGACGCAGAGGAAGTTGGGTCGAGGGGTCATGATTTATCCTGGGTCTTGTGGACTAGCTCGGCAAACTCCCGCAGGGCTTGCCAGTAAACCTCACCGGCGACAAGCCGGACGTCGTTGTGGCCGGCGCCATCTACCCAGAGGCAGCGTTTGGGCGTCTGGGCGCGGGCGAAGAGTCGTTCGCCATGCCAGAAGCGGATTAGTCGGTCGTTGCGCCCGTGTATGACAAGGACCGGACAGCGTACCCGCGCGATCTTGTCCAGATTCCGGAACTTATCGCCAGGCAGAAGTGGCCAGTGAGTCACCACGCGGAAGGCGGAGACGAAGCCGCTTTCTATCACCAGACCGCCCACTGGCTCGCGCGCCGCCAAGTCCACGGCCACCGCTGCACCCAGCGAGCGACCGTGCACGATGATGCGCCTCGGCGGCAGCCCCACCGTGCGCGTCAGGTGGGCATAGGACGCGTCAATGTCGTGATAGGCGTTGCGCTCCGAGGGCCGCCCGCCACTCGTCCCGTAGCCGTGATAGTCGTAGGCGAAGACAGCGAAGCCCGCTGCCTGCATCTCCTTGAGGAAAGGTAGGATGTCGCCTAGGTCCTCGGCATTGCCGTGGCTGAAGAGTATCGTGAATCGCGCTGCGGGGTTAGGCAGATGCAGTGCCGTAATTTGCGCGCCATCTACCGTTGGCAATTTGAGCATGTCAGCAGTGTCGGCGTACGTCGGCGGGTGTGGCTGGAAGATGAACCTGTTCACGAAGAGAACTCCCATCAGGGTGAGAACCGCATAGCCGCAGAATATGGGGAACAGGATACGCACAGTCCGCCGCACGGCCCGCGAGCCGCGCCACAATCCTGTCATCCGCTCCCCCGCTCATGATCTCATTCGCGGTGCACGACCTCTCGTGTCAGTATTATAACGCCAGTGACTGGGCGACGCGCAAAGGGAGCTGCGGCAGGGACAGAGCGCTAGGTCCTGGCGGGGTCTGGCCCCCTGGTCCCGGTCAAGTGTTCCGCCTGCGACCTGGCGTGACGGGATGCCCTGATGTCCTTCCTCCCGAATTAAGCCAACGCTCAGCGCCTTGGCCCCGTCATCAGAGTCCAGAACAACACCTTGTCTGAGGTAACACAGGGTCTCCAACGATTGGTCCAGGTCACCGGCGGAGAGGTTGACGCTGAGTACTGTCCAGCGCTGGGACTATCGGAACGTTGAAGACTCGGGCCGTATAGGCGACACTCCCGGCCATTCGTTGCCAGCGCCCAAGGACACCCCAAAACGCGAGCATAGGCTATCACCTGCCATCCGGCATCGTCGTCAAGGTCATCCCGTTTCGCTTCCACCAACGCAAAAGGGACTTCCAGTTGGGAACAGAACGTAGTCCGCCTTTTTGTCTCCGTTCCCACCGTCGCGGGGTACTCATGTCGCACCAACCTCGGGTTTCTCGTGTCCCAACCGAGGGCATCCAACAGTGTCTCTACTAAGAAAGGTTTGACCTCGGCTTCAGCCCAGGTGCCGACTTGGTCGCCGAGATCGGGCACGCGCTTGACATAGGTGCATGCTGCATCCCGAAACGCCGGGTCCATTTGCCTTGCTTCCTTCCTCGAGGAAGGCTGGTGTGCTCGTGCCAAGCGCAATCGGAAAGCCCGAAGCGGCGCGACCTGCCTTGTGGCGCGTACGCGAAAGCGTCTTAGGCCGGCACCCAATGCGTGTCAAGAAGTTGGCAGATCGAGTACCGCAAGATTCGCGTTCCCCGCCGCTGACGTAAAAATCAGCAGCGTGCGGTGCTCTGTCGGATTGCTCGTGCGATGATGGCGCGGAGCGCCTCTTCGTCGTCGGCGGTGAGTGCTGGCGTCGGCGTGAAACGGCGGGCGAAGTCGCGGACGAAGTCGCGTGCCCGGTCTACCTCCACCTTGCCGCCGGTCGCCTGCCACGCACTGGTCAGTCCCGCCGACCACGTGCGCGGCTGGAACAATTCGTCGCGGAACCGCCGCGCGGTATGGTCGGTGCTCAGGTATGTGCCCCCGGGGCCGACGCGAAGAATCTCCTCAACGGCGCACTCCTCCTCGCCCACCCTGATCTCTGCGAGAAGGGCCTTGAGACTCCCCACCAGGTCGTCGTCAAGGACCATCTGCACCGGCGAGCAAACCTCGTCCACGCTGAGCAGCCCCTCGCTCACTGAGCCGTGCCCAGTGGCGAGCGCGGTGAACAGCGCCCCTGTCGCCTTCTGCGCAGCGGCCTCGTAGCCGGGCAGGTGTGCATCGGCGTTGCCGGTGTGGCCGTAGCAGGTGCAGCCGTAGAATCGGGCGAGGTCGGCAAAGGCGGCATTGATGCGCTGTTGCTCCGGTCGGCCGTAGCAGAGGGCGCCGGTGCGCATGTCAATGGTGGAAACATCGCTGCCGAGGGATAGGGAGGCATCCTCCCACAGTGCCCGCTGAAGGAGGAAGAGGAAGAGTTGCTCGGCGAGGGCGAGGACGATAGCGCCCGCGAGCGTCACGGGGGCGGTGCCGCCCTGTGAGGGTAGGTGGCCGATGCTCATGTGCAGCCCGCGCTGGGCGAAGAAGAGCAGTTGTTCACACTCGGGCCGCGCCAGGCGCAGCGGCGAGATGAGATAGCCGACGGCGCGGAAGACCTCCCCCAGACGTTTGCCCGTTGTCTGCGCGCGCCAGGCGTACATCTCCAGGAGGCTCTCGCACAGGCCAGTGCTCAGAACACTGCCTCCGGGCGCGATGCCGTACTTCCAGGCGAAGAGCCGTTCGGCGAGCGGCAGATAGGGTGCGGGGATGTCCTCGGGCACAAACGGCACGCCGAGCATGCTGATGCCTGCAACATACTTCAGGGTGCGAGCGAGGCCGATGTAGAAGGCGAGGCGTTCCTCATTGAAAGGCAGCAGGGCATTGGTCTCCGCGTCGAGGTAGCGACAGGCGTAGATGCCGACGCGGCCGCTGACCTGGGGCGGGGCCTCGTCGTTTATCGGACGTTTGGGTGCCGCGGCGATGAGGCGCTCAATCAGGGTGGGGGAGAATCGCACCATCTCGGCGGCGTGGTCGCAGCGGGCGCCGAGGCCCTCCAGCCGTTGGCGAAGTTCCTCGTGTTCGACCCTGACGCCGAGTTCAGACAGCACGCGCAGTGCTTGGTGGTGTATCGTCTCTACCTGCACGCGGGAAAGAAAGCCCTGCAACCGCATGGCGCGCTCCCAGATGTCCTACGAACGGGTGCGGGCGCGCTGCCGCCCGGCCTGTGGCTCCGTCCTTGCGAACTGTGGTAGATACGGCGCGTGCGCGGCGAGGAGGTCGTTGGCCAGTTTCGTCGCGGTCTCCAGCGAGTCCACCGCGCCGTCCAGGACTAGCGCCTGGATGAACTTTTCCCGGCTGCCTTCCAGTGCCGCCTCGACCACGGTTTCCACCCAGGCCAGGCGTGTGGCGAGCGTGCCGACGATGCCGGCAGGCAGTGGCGGCAGCGCGATTGGCCGCAGGCCGGCGGCGTTGGCGACGGCGGGCGACTCCAGAATCGCTTCGGGCGGCAGGTTCGGCACCTGCCCGCAGTTGGGCAGGTTGGCCGAGTAGATGTCGCCGGCATCGCGGCGGATGCTCTCAATGATGTCAAGCGCCTCCTCATGCTCGCCCGAAATCCGGTTGAAGTAGTCGGAGGGCAGCGGGCCGCGGCGGAAGGCCTCGGCACGCATTTCCTCGTAGATTCGGTCGCCCCGCGCAATGACCGCTTCAAAGGAGATGTCGTCCACCCCTAGGGTCTTGCCGTAATAGGTGCCGGCGCGCGCAAACATGCCTGGGAAGAATTCCACCACGTGGCGGTCCAGAACGGCGGGAAACGCGCCAAAGAGGCGCATGAGGTGCCAACTGAAGGGATTGTCAGGTGGGCGAGCGGCGATACGGTGCAGGCGCGGCATCGCGTCGTGTCCGGACACGCGCACCTCGGTGAACCAGGTGAGGTGATTCATACCAACGGCGGTGTAGGTAAGCACGTCGGGGTCGGTGTGTAGCGCGCGCGCCAAGTAGTGCGCCACTGCGCGGACACCATGGCAAAGTCCGACGACGGGGGCACCGGTGGCCCGGCGAATGGCGCGGCAGACGGGCGCCATGGGATTGCCATAGTTGAAGAAAAGGGCATCCGGCGCGAGGTCCAAAACGTCGCGGGCGATATCTACCATAGCCGGGATCATCCGCAGCGCGCGCGACGTGCCACCCGGCATCACTGAGTCGCCCACCGGCTGGTAGATGCCATATTTGCGGGGGATGAAGACGTCCTGCTCCCAGGCACGGCGTCCGCCCACGCCGATGGTGCAGATGACCGCCGTCGCCCCCCTGAGCACCTGGCGGCGATCGGTGGCTGCGCGCAAGCGCACTGGCGTGCGTCGCGCGGCAATCATCTTGCGCGTCAGACGCTCGGCCACCGCCAGCGCCTGCGGGGAGATGTCAACGAGCGCCAAGTCGGCAGCCCAGCGTTTGCGGAGAAGGTCGGCGACCAGCCCGCGGGTGAACATTGCGCTCCCGGCGCCGATGAGGACGATTTTCTCTCTCAATCCGTGCTCCTTGCCAATATGGGTGTCTTACAGTCTAACTCAGGCACTAAAGTATAACCACTTGGGGTGCGATTGTCTGCCCCAACGCCTCGGTTACGGTCTTTTACAGCGGAACAATGAGCCGCGCAGGGGGGATCCGGCTTCAACTTGCCGCCAGCGCCAGGGTGATGTAAACTGCTCTTGTCGTCTCGCACATCGGGAGGAGGAACTCTCATGCAGATGTCCGTTGTGCTCACCGTTTCCGAGTCCAAGCGCCTCATCGCTAAAGGGGTGGCCAAACTGGACTTTGTGCAGCGTGCGTTGCGTGAAGGCACCGTGGCCATCGCCAAGGGCACCACAAACTCATACATCGTTGAGGAGATTCTTGGCAAGCCTATCAAGCGCACCGACTACTGCACTGGCGTCACGCTGCCCGAGCAAGGAGGGCCGAAGGGCGCCACTTCCAGTAAGATTCCTGATGTCGTCCTCAAACGGGGCCAGCCGCTGCCGGTGAGCGTGACCGAGGCGGTCAGGGAGATGGGCGAGAATGATGTCTTCATCAAGGGCGCCAATGCCCTGAACTACGAGCGGCGTCAGGCGGCTATACTTATTGGGCATCCGACCGGCGGCACCATTGGCGCGGTCCTGGGAACTATTGTGGCGCGACGCATCAAGTTGCTGCTGCCTGTCGGCCTGGAAAAGAGCGTGCCGGGCGATTTGTTTGAGGCGGCTGCGCGCGTTGCGGCGGATGTCGAGCGGGAGGGCAATGTGCCCATGCTTTGGCCTGTGCCCGGGCATATCTTCACGGAATTGGAGGCCATCGCCGTTCTCACCATGGCGCGCGCGACGCCCATTGGCGCTGGCGGCATCGGTGGCGCAGAGGGGTCTGTGCGACTTCTGATTGAAGGCACTCCGGTTCAGGTCAAAGCCGCCGCCGCTCTCCTGGAGAGTATCCGGGGTGAGCCGCCGTTCATCAGCGCCGCCAGCACTTGAGGGCACAATAAAATAGCCGACATCTCCGGCGATGCCTCCTGTGGTGGCAGATTGCGCCCTGTCTGTTGCGCTCCGCGAAATGTTGCTTGTGTTGGGAACGCCGGCGGCCAAAAAACGTCGGACTCGCTGTTTTTTCCACAATCGTGCTACTTCCCCTATCCTTCAACACAGCAAGAAGATACGCCCAAGGGGGTGACTCATTTTCACTACTTTTCCACATTTTGTTGGGCCTTTGCACTTGACAAACACAATATATAGTGATAACTTCAAAAGTGGAGACGTAGCCTGCTGACCAGGCCCAAGTTGGGTGTGTGGAGAGCGGCCGGGGTGAGACTGCGGGCAGCGTTTCTGCGGATGCGGCGGCCGCCATAACCGCCGATGTCCGGATAGCACGGGTGAGGGAGGAACCGGAAGAAATCTGAACCCTGACCGTGCATCCGGGGCGAGCCCCGCACGGCGCCCTGTCTCCGTAGCACTGAAATGCCCTGTCTCCCGTTCGCTATGGACCGATGGGTTTTTCGCGGGGCTCGCCAGTTTTATCTTGCGTTACTTTTCTGCCTCTGTCAACCTTCGCTTGCCGCCTGCCAGGTTCTCCGGGTCTCCAACTGTCCCGATATCGCTGACCCTGAGCGTTGCTTTTGCCGGATCGCTTATCCGTGGTGGGATTCAAGGATAGGCGCGCCCGACTGCCGGTGGATAATATACCGGCTGCGTGCAGGTCTGATGCGGAGGTGGAAATCCTGTGGTCAGGAGGGTTTGCGATGGAACAGGAGATAGTTCTTGAAGCACGGCCTGGGAGTGAGGTTTTGTTTTTTGATCTTGCCGAGTTAGACCGGCTCGACCGCGTGGTGTTGTCGGTGGAGGAGGCGCGCAAGCATCCGCACAATCCTATCCTGCAACTCGGCGATAAGGATGCGTGGGATTGCGCCCAGGCCTCGCCCTGGGCTATGCGCACGGTCATCTACGACGCGGAGGACAAAGTGTTCAAGTGCTGGTACAACGGCACTGATCTTCGTATGCATTCGCCCAATTACGCCGGATACGCCGTCAGCGCCGATGGCGTTGTCTGGGAGAAGCCCAACCTCGGCGTGTTTGAATTTGAGGGGAGCACGCGTAACAACATCATTCTGAATGACCCGTATGGGTGCGTTATCAAAGACGAGGCCGAGTATGACCCTGCGCGTCGCTACAAGATGCGCGTTACGGGCGCGGTGCGTTACTCCGCCGACGGTATACGCTGGACAGACTGGATACGCCTAAACGTGCCGCCCACGGAGCCGAAGCCGTGGGACGCGGTGGCCTTCGTTCGCGATGATTTCGACCCCGATCCCGCCCGTCGCTACAAATACGTCTATCAGTATTATGACAGGGCCAACAAGCCCGGCCCGGAACTCGTCCGGCACAAGGCGCTTGTCTTTGGCGCTGACGAATGTGGTTGGCAACCGAGTGCCGTCAAGCCCATGCTCGGCCCGAACGACGGCTTTGAACATGAGAACCATTTCCTCATGTTCATCCCATACAAGGGCCAATACGTCGTCCTCTACGAGTGTGGCTGGTATCATCCCGACGGCACGGGTCGCTATGGTCGCTATCTGGCTGACATCCGCCTGGCGCACAGCCGGGATGGGGAACACTTTACTCGCATCAACCCCCATCAGGCGGTTATTGCTATTGGCGAGCCAGGGGAATGGGATGGGCAGTTCATTGTCATCACCGACAAGGCCATCCTGAAGGATGACACCATCTATCTCTATTACTGCGGCCAGGGGCGGGACTGGACCTCTTGGCCGCCGGCCAATGCTGTTCCCGGCGATCGGACGCTCAACCCGAAGACCGGCAAGGGGGCGACGGGCAACGTCGCACTCTCGCGCATGGGGTTAGCAATGCTCCGCGCCGACCGGTTCACGGCCATTGGCACGGTGGATGGCCGCTCGTTCGGTAGTTTGACGACGAAGCCGATACGTGTGCCGCGTGAGCGGGCGCAGGAACTGCGACTCAACCTCAGTGGCGGGCGGCCGGGTGTGAGTTGGCTCACTGTTGAGGTTCTGGACGCGGCAGGAGTGCCGCTGCCGGGCTTTGCTGAGAGCGATTGCCCCCGTCTCTTTACCGATAGCGTCCGGCTACCTATCCGCTGGCGCAGCGGCGGATTTGGCGCGGTGTCCGCGCCCGTCGTTCGTCTGCGCTTCCACCTGTACGGAAATGCAAAATTACACGCCTTCGCGTTTGCCTGAGCGCGACTGACGGCGGGGGAGCGCCTGCGTTCAGCGGTTTGTGCGCAGGAGGACGAAGGCGCCGAATTCGGGCGGGGTGTGCTTGAACTCGGCCCGTGTAACCGGCAGCTCCACTTCTGTGAGTCTCATGGGGATGCGAATGGCCCCGCCGCGCCAGACGCCGGCGGCCACAGGCTTGCCGAACCAATTCTGCACGTCACGCACCTCGTAGGCGTCGCCTGGTGCTAGGATTGCACCAAGGTCCACATCGACCGCGTCATGATTGTCCCAGTTGAAGACGATGATGTTGGCCCGGCCTTGCTCGTAGGGGTGGGGGCGGACAAAGACCTTTGTGCCCTGTGGCCGCGTGGCGATGAATGTGCTTCCAGCGTCAAAGCCAGTTTGTTCGCGCCACTGCGCGAAGGAGAGCGAGGCGCTGCGGTCGGCGCCTACCAACGTGAAGGGTGTTGCGCTCGCCCTGGTGCAGTAGTAGGTGTTGTCGTCCCACTCGTATCGCGGCAGTCGCGGGAGCATCTTGACATCCAGCGCGATGGGTGCGGCGGCGACGATGATATTGCGCCGGAACGTGAACTCATCCCAGTTGTTGACCCGGCAGTGGGAGGCGAAGTAGTTGTCCTCCACAACGGCATCACGGTTGTGCGCCGTGTAGCCGATGCGTACACCGTTGCCTGCGTAGGCAAAGTTCTGCCTGACGACGATGCGCTCTGAGGGACTGCCGCCACCGATGAGTATGTTATTGCCCTGGTTGCAGAAGGCCACGTTGCCCTCAAAGACGAAGTTGTTCACGAAGGCCTTGGCCGAGCCATAGGCATGAATCCCGTAGCCAGTGCCGAGTTGGTGGAAGATGAAGTTGTCGCGGATGACCTCGGTGCCTTCCTTGTTCTGGGTATAGATACCGTGGCCCTGATTGCTGCCGGTCCAGCCGTTGTGATAGATGATGCAGCCGCAGATTTCCAGGTCGTGCGCGTCCTGCCAAGCGCCTATGCCCTGGCCACCGCCGTGGATGACGAGGTTGATAAGTTTGACTCCCCGGCAGGCGCGCAGCCAGACGCATGGCCAGCGGCTGTGGTCGGTACGTTCGTACTCTTTGGTGTCGGGATTGAAGACCTCAAACCCCCAGAACCACACGTGCCCGGGTGGCGCGCCTCCGGGTGGGCTGTCAATGGTGAGCGTGGGGCTGATGGTAGCACGTTCGCCGGGAAACTGGCGGACGATGATGGGCTTTTTCGGCATGCCCACCAGCCAGCTCGTGAACGTCTCACGTTTCTCCCCCCAGTAGGTGCCGCCATGGAGCCAGATGACATCGCCTGGCTGTACGGCCGGCGGGTGTCGCAGGGCGGTGACTAGGTCCCACGGTCGCGCCCTAGTGCCATCGCCGTCGGGTTTGCCCTCGGGGGCGACATGCCACTCCGCTGCGCGGGCGGCGAAGGCGAAGACGGTGAGCCACGTCGTCATGGCGAGCATCGCGCACAATGCGGCGGGTTTCATCGGTGTTCCTCCACGGTCCTGCGCCAGAACCTGCCCGGAACAGTTGCCGGGACGCCATTGACCTAGATGCGAAAAGTGCGGCGGCGTGCACGCGGGTCGTCACGCAGATACTCAGCGAGGAGGCGCAACGTCTCATCCGGGCCGCCGCATGCATCCACGTTTATGGAGTTCACTTCGTCCTTGTGTTGTTCCAGCCAGGACCACAGAAGTTCCAGCGCCTGAGGGCGGCGGTCGCTCTCGTCCCGGGCTGGACGTTCACTGAAATAGGTCTCCAGCACGGCCTCTCTGGCTTCATCGGGGTCATCGCGCGCCACGCGCAGTTGCGTCAGGTAGGCCCCGCCGCTCACCATGAAGAGTTCGGCGCAGCCCTCGGCAGCTGAGGGGAGAATGAGGATAAGGTTGGCGGGACGCTCGCACGATGGGCGACGCTCGTGCACTTCATATTGCCGGTTGATGGCTGGGCTCAGTTCCTGGATGCACTCGTGTTCCAGGAGGAGCGCCTCCAGTTCCGAGCCGACGACTTGGATGGAGAGTTTATACGTTTGTTCGCGGATTTTTTCGGTTTTCTCGTCAACGTGCACGCGAGAGCGGAAGTAGGAAGAGACGCGTTCGCGCAGATTGGCGGCCTTGCCGACGTAGATGGTAGTGCCTGACGCGTCCATCATGATGTAAACGCCCGGTGCCTCCGGCAGCGTCTGGAGGTAACCCCAGTCAAATGCATGGCGCGAGAAGTCGGTTTCGTGGACGGGCGGACGTTGCAGGGCCAAAAGGGCGGTCGCTTCTCTCGCACCACGTGCCTCTGCTTCCTCACGCAAGGCGGCCAAGATCTCGGCATCTACGCGGACCAGATCCATGGCCCGAGGTTCCTCAGGACACACGACGCCCACGGACTCGGCCAGGTCGTGCGGCGATGCCTTGCCAGTGACCAGCCCCAGCCGCTGTGCCAGAGTAGTGAGCGCAATGTGTTCACATTCCTGCCCGCCGCGCTCACTGCGGCAGACCCGGGCGTGGAATGGCGTTTTGGCCATGCTCACGAGGATTGTTCCCCGCGCTAATTGTGCCAAACGCTCCAGGACGTTGGCCAGGTGTGGTGCATTCGGCTGCGCCGCTTCTGCAAGGTCTTCCGGCAGTCGCGTGCCCGGCGGCAGGTCTCGGGGCAGCCTGATGGCCGTGTGCCACTTGCTACTCGCTCCGCTAGCGGGCAGGTGTATAGCCGCTGCCTCCACCGGCACCCTGGCATTTCCGACATGCAGCATTGTGAACTCAACGATGGTGAATTTGGACGGTGAGACAGGGCGGGGCGCTTCCTCTACCGATACTGTTGCGGCCGCCCGCCAGCGGCCGTCCCCACCCTTGCAGAAGCGGCGGTCGGTGCCGAGGGTGGCCTCTACCACTGCCTCGGCAACGCGCTCGCCTCCCCTGGCTTGGAGGAATTGCGCGGCGATTTCCGCAGCGCTGGCGCCGGTCTCGCCCCGCTCCCGGAGGAATTTCAGGATGCGTTCTTCGGTCGCCTCTCGCGCGGACATGCTCTACCGTCTACAGCCGTAGCATGACGTTTCTACCGCTTTAATTGTAGCCTGCTGGGTGGCAGGGTCAAGAGCGCGGCATGGTCCGATGTACCCACGTTGCGGTTTCATCACGGGTTGGCTATTATGAGACCGTGAGGGTGATGCGATATTTTCTCGTAGTGGAAGTGAAGGCGGTGGACAAAATTCTGGGTGTCGGAATTGCAGGGTTTGGCTTCATTGGCAAGGTCCATGCTTACTGCCATCTGAACATGCCGTTTTTTTACGATCCGCCACCACTGCGCACACGCCTGGTGGGTGTGGCGACGTCACGGCCCGAGACCGCCGAGAAGGCGCGGCGGCTCTTGGGTTTCACCTTCGCCACCACCGATCTGGCCACGCTGGTGGCGCGCGATGACATCCACATCATCCACTGCTGCCTGCCCAATCACATGCACAAGCCGCTCCTCTTGGAGGCCATCCGCCACGGAAAACACATTTACTGCGACAAGCCGCTGGCCTTCAACGCTGCCGAGGCGGACGAAATCCTGGCCGCGATGGAGGCCTACAATTATCGCGGCGTGCACCAAATGACCTTCCAGAACCGTTTTCTGCCGGCTACGCTGCGTGCCCGGCAGTTGGTGGAAGAGGGTCTCCTCGGCCGCGTGCTGAGTTTTCGTGGTGTTTATCTGCACGCGGGCTACGTCGACCCGGCCCGACCCATGTCTTGGCGTCTGGACCGCAAGCAGGGCGGTGGTGGTGCGCTCTACGACCTTGGCTCGCACATACTTGATCTTCTGTGGTGGCTCTTGGGCGATTTTGCAAATGTGTCGGCTCTCACCGAGACATTCACCCGCGAGCGCCCACGCCGTGCGGGTGCCCGGGAGATGGTGCCAGTAGAGGTGGACGATATTGCGCTGATGATGTTGCGCCTGAAAAGGGGCGGCGTGGGCACGGTTGAGACCTCGCGCGTTGCAACTGGCACTAACGACGAGTTACGCTTTGAGATTCACGGCACGCAGGGGGCGTTGCGCTTCAATCTGATGGAGCCGAACTGGCTGGAGGTTTACGACCAGCGCGCGCCCGAGGAGCCGCTTGGCGGCCGACGTGGTTTCACTCGCATTGAGACTGTCCAGCGCTATCCGCCTCCCGCCGCGTTTCCGGGGCCGAAGTTTTCGCCAGGCTGGCTGCGGGCGCATGTTGCCTGCCTGCATCACTTCCTTTCCTGTATTGCGGAAGGCAAAGATGCACGACCCAGCCTGCGCGACGGTGCCTACGTTCAACGGGTCATGGACCGGGCCTACGAGTCGGCCGCAGCGCAGGGCAGGTGGATGGCGGTGTGAGTTACTTGTGTCGAACTGCTAAGCAGGGGCGCTTTGAATGAAAGACGTCACGATCGCGCTCGTCCAGCAGGCCAGTCTGGTGGGCGCCAAAGCGGCGAACCTGGCGCGGACAGAGTTCTGGGTGCGCCGCGCCGTGCGTGCCGGTGCGCGCTTGGTGTGTTTTCCTGAACTAAATCTCACTGGCCATGCGGGTCACCCGGCCATGATTGATGAGGCTGAACCGGTCCCTGGCGGGCCGAGCGTAGAGCGGCTCATCGCCTTGGCGCGCCAGGCAGGGATATTCATCTGTGCTGGAATCGCCGAAGAGGAGCGTGGTATCCACTACAACACCCAGTTCCTCGTCGGACCGGAGGGGTATATCGGCAAGCAGCGCAAGGTACACCTCTCCCGTGATGAATATTTCTTCTTTCGCGGCGGGTTGGAGTTGGCCGTCTTTGAGTTGTCGTGGGTGCGGGTGGGGATAGTTATTTGCTTTGACAACCTGTTTCCCGAGACGGCGCGCTGCATGGCGGTGAGGGGGGCGGAACTGCTCCTTTGCCCGCATGCAGCGCGATTCGGCAGGTGGCCGCGTGACGCCTCTGGACGGCGTGGGGCAGTAGCACGACTGAAGGAGGAATGGCGGCTGGTGCATCGCTGTCGGGCATACGACAACGGCTGTTACGTTGCCCTCTGCAATGCTGTCGGTCGCTCGGCACCGCCGCTGCGTGGTGTCTTGGCCAGTCACGCGGGCGGATGCATGGTTATAGGTCCGGCGGGTGATGTGCTTGCTGAATCCCGCAGCCGGGATATCCGCGAGGAGATGCTAGTGGCCCACCTGCGCGGTCGTCTAGTGAGCGCACGCCGACGCCAGGTATGTTTCAACCTGCGCGTGCGTCGCCCGGAGGTGTTTGCGGCGCTCGCGCAGATCATGTCTTGAAGAGGCGCGCTGCGACCTTCAAGTTCGCGTCACCACCTGCAGCGGCTCGCCGAGGACGTGCTCGCCGGGCGCGACGCTCGTCCCTTCGCTGAGAATGGCGTAGCGAATCTGTGCCCCACGGCCCACCCGGACGCCCCGCATCAGGATAGCGTGTTCAATGACGGCGTCTTCTCCCACCACGCAGCCGTCGCCCACGCTCACGTTAGGACCAAGGCGGCAGCGCGTCAAGTGGCACTTGCGGCCCAGTGTGACTGGTGGCGCGATGGTAACCTGCGGGGGTAATACCTGGCTCGTCTGTGCTTCGGTGATAAGGTGCGCATTAGCGGCCACCAGTGCCTCCGGACCGGTGAGGTTGAACCAGAAACCGCTAATCTCGTACGCAGCGTAGTGGATGCCGGCAGCGAGCATGGCGGAGATGGCGTCGGTTAATTCATACTCTCCGCGTGGTGACCGACCAATGCGCGCCAGAAAGTCAAAGAGGGTCGGCGGCATGATGAAGAGCCCAGCATTGTCGTAGGGGGTGTTTGAGGTGCCGGGCGGCGGTTTTTCCACGATACGCACGACGCGGCTTGCCTCAACATACACCGCAGCCCCGGCACAGGGGTCGGGCACGCGCCGCACGGTGAGCATGGCGTCGCACTTGGTGGCCCGGTGGGCAGCCAAAAGTCGCGCATACTCGTCGCAAGCAACAATGATGTCAGCGAAAAGGAGAAGAAATGATTCAGGGCGCAGGTGAGGCTTTCCAAGGAGGGTGGCGCTACCCGTGCCATCGGGAGTCGCTTGCTCAATGAAGCCGATGCGCAGGCCATCGCATTCCCCTGTCGCAAACTGTCGCCGGATTGCCTCGGCCCCGTGGCCGACAACTATCCACGCCTGCTCTACCCCTGCCTTTGCCAGACAACGCAGGATGCGCTCCAGGACGGGCACGTTTGCCAATGGCAGGAGCGGCTTGGGCAGCGCCGTGCACAGCCCGCGCATTCGCGTGCCTCTGCCAGCCGCCAAGATGAGCGCCTCCATTCTGTCAGTCCTTCTTTTCCCCACGCGCCTCGCTGTCATTCAGGCTGCTGTCGCTCTCTAGCGACATCCCCTCCTCGGGGTCAAAGGCGTAGATCTTTGCCCCGCAGCCCTCAAGAGCGGCGCGGACTTCGTCCAGGCGGCCGGGGGCAAAGATCAGGACGCTGGAGCCCTCCAGCGTATTGGCCTTTGCGCCCAACGCCCCGGCGGCGTGCGCGACATGGACAAGTGTCTCCTGCTCTGGCGACACCAGGCCGAGGTGATCACGCAGCATCTCGTGGTGCTGATCAAGGAGTTCGCCCAGGACGTCAGCGTCTTCAACGCCGCTGTGGCTGAGGATGGTAAGTGCCTTGCGGCAAATGTCGCGGTTGTTGAGCAGTGCATACAGGGTCTGGGCCTGGCGGTCGGGCAAGTCGCCGAGAAAAGGAATGACTTCCTCGGCAGGGCTCATGCGCGGATCAAAATGGGGAAAGTAGCGCCGCAGGGCATTCATGGCTTCGGTGTAGGTTTGTCGCAGTGAGGTAGGTCGTGGGGCGGTTGCCGGCCGGCATTCGGACGTCCTGGGATGAGTAGCATCCGACGCTGCCAGCTCAGCCAGGAGGAATGCTGACTCAATCTGCCGCAAGGGTGCGGTAGGCGGCGGTTTGTCTCTCCCCGATGCTTGAGCGACCAAGAGAAGGCCGCCCAGCGCGCAGGCAAGTGTTCTGCCTGGTGCACAGGATCGCCCCATGGCGCTGGCCTCCAGACGTTGTGCGAGCGCGGCGATTTCCAGGCCGCTTTCGCGGGTGAGCCGACCGGCTCCCCAGAGGAGGAAGACTGCCCAGGCCACTGCAAGTGCTGCAGTGCGCCCAAAAGTCAGGGTGCGTGGCAGCGGGTCGTCAAGAAAAATGTCGCAGCCGTAACGCAACCGCAAACCGCGGGTGGCAGCATCCTGGAGGGCAGTTTGAAGCAGGACGCGGCATAGCTCTGCAGTCCCCGCAGGTTTATTTGTGGCGCTGGTCGGCGGTGCTATTTCGTCAAGGTCTAGCACCGGGCGCAGCGGTTCCGATCCGAATGCAAGATAAAGCATCCGGTCTTTCCGAGCGATGGCTGTTATCGTCAGGCGCGGGCCACCGGCCAGGTGGATGGTTTCAAGGCCGATCTCGTCCTGGTATTCGCCGAACAGGATGACGCTGGCAGGAACGGAAAGGCGGAGTCGTTCCGGACCGGAGGAAATGTTCATTTGAATTGCAGTGGTCCGCCAAAGGCCTCGTCAAAGGAGTAGCCACCCGCGAAATCAGCGCGGGAATCCTTGGCCGTCTTTCGCAGAAGGTTTGCTTCCACTAGGTTGAAGACAACCTCGCCGAAATCCTCGGTGCAATACACGCCCCAACTGCGGAATACCTGTGGGGCCAGCGGTCCAAAGCGCTCCTGCGCCAGTTCTCGGATGCCCTCCAGGAGTTCCTGGCCGGTGACATGGCGTTCTTCCTCGCGGCTGGCTTCGGTCCGTTTCCCTAGTTTCTGCTGCGTGTAGGCCAGCGCCTCAAAGACGAACTCATAGGCGTATATAGTGTATCGGCGATCACGGGTGAGGATGCGGTGGCGGATGGCCGATTCCAAGTCCAGCGGTTCGGCAGGCGAAGCATTCGGTGTGGCGTTGTCTTGCGGCATGGTCTGGAAAGCCTCTATCCTGCAGCGGGTTCGCCGAGTCTGGGAAAGAGAGGCGCGCCCCGCTGGACGTGTTGGCCGGCTGGCAGGAGCCCCCAGCGGGTCTCTGCTGGGATCGTGCCCTGGATGTCACCAAGCGACAGTTGCGCCCGTATTGCCGCTGCGGTCGCGGGCATGAATGGCGTCAACCACACAGAGAGTAGGCGCAGCGTCTCGGCCAGATCATAGAGCGTCTTGTTCAACCTTGCAGCCGCAGCCGTGTCCTTGGCCATTGCCCAGGGCTTCTGCTCCTCAATGAACTCGTTGGCGCGGTGGACGAGAGCCCAGATGTCCTCCAGGGCACGGCTGAACTGGAGCCCGTTCATGGCCGGGGGGATTTCGGCGTTCAATCGTTCTGCCGTCGTCCGCAGAGGGCCGTTGTCACCCTGCGGTGCCGGCACCGCGCCGTGGCAATAGCGGTCAATCATGGTGACAACGCGCAGCACCAGATTACCGAGGTCATTGCCCAGGTCGCGGTTGTAGCGCTCCACCAGGGAGTCCTCGCTGTAGCAGCCGTCATTCTCGTAAGGGGTCTCGCGCAACAGGGCGTAGCGGAGGGCGTCAGCCCCGTACTTCTGCGCTACGGCCTGCGGATCTACCACGTTGCCAAGCGACTTGCTCATCTTGCCCCCGCGGGTGTAGATGAAACCGTGGCCGAAGACGCGTTGCGGGAGCGCCAGGCCGGCTGACATGAGCATTGCCGGCCAGAGGATGGTGTGCCAGCGGAGGATATCCTTGCCGACGACGTGAAGGGCCGCCGGCCAGTAACGAGCGAACCTGTCCGGGTCGCTGCCGTATCCGATGGCGCTGATGTAGTTGACGAGCGCGTCAAACCAGACGTACACGACATGGCCGGGCGCGCCAGGCACGGGTATGCCCCAGTGGATGCTTGACCGACTGATGCACACATCCTCCAGGCCGGACTCAATGATGCGTTGCATCTCGCGGCGGCGGAAGTCCGGCTGGACGAAATCGGGGTGTTCCGCGAAGTGCCGTCGGAGTGGCTCAGTGAAACGGCTCAGGCGAAAGAAGAAGGCCGGCTCGCTCAACAAACGCGTTCTCTCGCCGCATGCTGGGCAGGTGCCGTCCTTCAGGTCGGTTTCCCGCACGTAGCACTCGCAACGGGCGCAGTAGGCGCCGGTGTATTCACCTAGGTAGATGTCGCCCTGCCCCTGCACCTGCCGCCAAAAGGCCTCAACCACACGACGGTGACGCGGTTCGGTGGTGCGGATGATGTCGTCTGCGGAAATCTGCAGGCGCTGGCAGAAGGTACGGAAGTTGGCCGCCATTTCGTCCACGTGCTGCTGCGGTGTGATGCCGCGCGCTTCGGCAGCGCGTTGGTTCTTCTCGCCGTGTTCGTCCATGCCGGTGAGGAAGAAGACATCGTCACCGCACAGGCGCCGGAAACGGGCGAGGGCATCTATGCCAATGATTTCAAAGGCGCTGCCAATGTGAAGTGGCGCATTGGCGTAGTAAATAGGCGTGGTTATGAAAAAGGGACGACTACTCATTCGACCCCGCTCCGTCATTCTGCGTCTCGCTGGCGGACTCCGACCCGCTGGTTGATGCGGCGCCTGCGTCATCGCGGGGCCGCGAGGCCAGGTGGTTCTCAGTATTCAGCGCCTCGTAGTCCTCTGCTGCGTCCGGGGACGACACCTCATCCTGGGACGCGAGTGGGGCAGCAACATCGGAGAGCACTTCAATCTGGCTGACGGGAAAAACTGTCTCGCCACCGCCCTCAAACTCAACGCTCACAGTCTGGGCGAGGATTTCCGTGCCCGTTACCGTGCCCCGCCCCTTGGGCGTCTGCACCAGCGCACCCTTTCGGGGCAGGTTGCGGCGTAATTCTTCATAGATGGCGTCCTCAAATCGCAGGCAACACATCAGCCGACCGCAGCGGCCCGAGATCTTGCCGGGGTCCAGTGTTGCCTTCTGATTCTTGGCCATCTTCATTGTTACCGGCTCGAGTTGCTTGATGAAGGTCTTGCAACAGAGTTCGCGGCCGCAGTGTTCCACATAACCAAGGAGACGTGCCTCGTCGCGTACTCCGATCTGCCGCATCTCAATGCGCACGTGGTATTGCTGAGCAAGGTCCTTGACCAGTTCGCGGAAATCCACGCGGCCGTCGGCAAGGAAGTAGAAGATTATCTTGTTATCGCCAAAGAGGTGCTCAACACACGCGAGTTTCATGGGCAGGCCGCGCTCGCGGATTTTCTGCTGGCAGAACTGGAATTCCCGCGGCTCATCCTCTTCCTGGATGCGTCGGTATTTCTCGCGGTCTGCGGCCGATGCCTGACGCAGAATCTCGCCAGCGAAGGTCTCCTCAGCCCCCTCGGGCAGTAACTTAACGGTGGAGACAATTTCGCCCACCTCTACGCCACGCTCGGTGCGAATGATACAGAAGTCCCCCATGTGGAGACCGGAGAAACCGGCAAAGAAGCGGCCGGTGTTACGCATCAGGCCATAGCGGACAGTAGCAACATACTTCATGGTATTTAGTGGGGCAGGCACTTGCAGGCGCATTGGCGCCCACACTGGCAAGTGGCAGGCAACCCCTGCCCGCCGTGGGACGGCGCACTCGTACTCTTTTTGATAATTTTACCAAGCCATTATGGCCCAGTCAAACACCCCGTGCGGCCTTATGTGCAGATAATCTGGATATCTGTGGCACACCGCCAGCTATTCGCCGAGTTCTTGCCGTGTTCTTGTGTGTGCCTATCTCTTCTCATCAGGGCAGGTGCATGGCGTCTGGTGGCAGGATGGGCAGCCGCGCGCATATTTTTGCGCAGCCTCCTCAATTGAGATGCCTGCCAGGCTGGCGAGGGTGCAGAGCCAGGCAAGGACATCGGCGAACTCGCCCCGCATTGCTTCGCTATCCCCCTCGCGCAGGGCCGTTGCCAGTTCACCCACTTCCTCGGTGAACCACATAAAGGTGCCGCCCAGTCCACGGCGCTGGTCACGCGCAAAATAGATACCTTCAATTTGCTTCTGAAACTCGCTTAGGTGCACGCTGGTTTCCTTTCTCGTATTGGGGTGAACCATCTCTCCAATCAGGCACGGAAGAGCATACCCATCCGCTTGCCGAGTATCGCCCCGGCCGTGAGGAGCGTGGCGGAGAGCAGGAGCATACCCAAGACCCCCAAGGCGCTTGCCAAGCTGTAGCCCAGTGGAGTACCGTCGCCGTGCAGGGCAAAGATGGCCTTGGTTATGGGGTAGAACTCCCGACTCATGGCGAGAATGAGACTGTCACTCACCTCCAGCATGGCGAAGGAAAAGCAGAGGATTGTGCCGGCGAGGATGTTCGCCGCAATCAGCGGCAGCGTGATGCGCCAGAGAGTGCGCGCTGGCGTCGCGCCAAGATTGAGAGACGCTTCCTCATGTTCCACGTGGCTCTGCGCCAGGCCGGCATGCGCCGCCCGCGCCATGTACGGGAGGCGCCTGATGGCATAGGCGATGGCCAGGAGTGGCATAGGATTCCGGCGGGGATCCAGGAATGTGCCGCTGAAGCACCCGACATACCCGAAGGCGATCACCAGGCCCGGCAGTGCCAGCGGCAGCATCACTAGTGCATCAAGCACCGCCTGGCCGCGGAAGCGCCGCCGCGTCAGGAGGTAGGCGATGCCCACACCCAGCACTAGGTCAATCGCAGTACTGGCCAGGCTCAGTAGCACACTGTTGCGCACGCTCGGTAAGACTAGGCTGTGGCGGCGGAACACCTCGCCATAATATCGCCCCGTTGTCTCACTCGGCAGCACCGTTCCCTCCCATTTCTGGGAAATAGAGTTGAGAATCACACCCAAGTGCGGGAGGAGGGCGATAACGACAATGCCACCGATGATGAGGTAGGCCAGCAGTGTTCCTGGCAGGGAGAGACGCGACAAGGTGGTGCTGAGTGTCCCCCGCGCTGCAGCAGCAAATGCGCGGCCGCGTAGGAGAAGCCGTGTGCCGACAAAAGCAGTCGCCGTCAGCACGACAACACAAACGACGAGGACGTAGCCCATTGGATTTTCGTGAATGTCTTTGACGTAGTCGAAGATCTGTACCGCGACGACGCGGCGAAAGTTGAAGATAAGTGGTGTGCCGAGGTCGGTGAAGGCCCAGATGAAGACGATGATGGCTCCGGTCAGGAAGCCCGGCAGCATGAGTGGCAGCGTTATGCGGCGGAAGAGGTGAAAACCGCGGTCGCCAAGGTTGCGTGCGGCATCCTCCAGCGATGGGTCCACACTTGCCAGTGACGCGGCCACGTTCAGGTACATTATGGGGTAGAGGTGGAGGACTTCCATCAGCACCACCGCCCAGAACCCACCCTCGGTGAGGAAGGGAATTGGTTCGGAAATCAGACCGAGCCGCTGGAGCAGGAGGTTGATACTGCCGCCGCTGGCGAGGAGGCGCTGCAGGCCCATTGCCCCCACGAATGGTGGCATAATCATCGGCACCAGGAGAAGGCCCGTCAGATAGCGCCGACCGGTAAACTCGTGCCGGACCGTCAGGAGCGCCAGCGGCACGCTAATGAGAATGGTGCCGGCCAGCGCGGCCATCGCAATCAGGGTGGAGTTCACCAGTGCTTCGCGCAGAGTCTCCTGCCGGAACAGAAGGACGAAGAACTCCAGGGTGAACCGGCTGCGGTAGTGGAAAGCCGCGATCAGGACGTGGGCTACCGGGTAGACAAGGAACACTGCGAGAAAAGCACATGCGCCCGCGAGGAATACCTTTCCCGCTGGGCCCAGCGGCCGCCGCTCGTCATTCACAGGCACGCCCACTCATCCCTCAAAGTCAGCACACAAATCCACGGTCACGATTTGAGCAATGGCGGCATGATAGACAAGCACACCGGCGCGGTCAACCTCCCCTGGCTAATTACAGGTGAGCGCCGAGCAGGGAGAACATCAGCACCTATTCTCACGGAAAGACATTTTGTGTACGCTTACTTGTGGTGGTCACGGCGTTACTTGGATGCCGGTGGTGGCACGTGAGCAACGGAACGAAAATCTTTCTGGCGGCAGGCGAGGTCTCGGGCGACCGGTATGGGGCCCTTCTTGTGGGGGAATTGCGGCGCTTGGCCCCGACCGCCCGCATCAGCGGCATCGGCGGCCCGCGGATGGCCGCGGCGGGGATGTGCTGCCATCTGGATATGACCGCCCATGCCACGGTCGGCGTCGCTGGCGCAGTGGCGAACCTTCCTACTTTCGCCGCACTTTACCGCGCCGCCATCCGACATCTGACGGCCGAACGCCCACACGTCTTTGTGCCTATTGACAATCCCGGCTTCAACCTGCGTCTCGTGCATCGGGCGAGAGAACTAGCTATCCCCGTCTGCTACTATGTCAGTCCACAGGTATGGGCCTGGGGCGGCTGGCGGTTGAGGCAGATTGCCGCGGTGGTAAATCGTGTTCTCGTAATCTTGCCTTTTGAGGAAGAACTCTACAGCAAGGTGGGGGTGGACGCGCGCTACGTTGGCCACCCGATGTTGGATTATCTGGCTACGGCTTCGCTGGACCACGCGTGCATTGAGCGGCTCCGGTCGTGGGCAGGCACTGCGAATGTCGGGGAAGGTGAAGCGGGGGGCAAAACGGATTCATGCCCGCAGGGGAGCCGGCCCCTGCTGGTTGGACTAATGCCCGGCAGCCGGGCACGTGAGGTGAGCCGAGTGTTCGTCCCAATTGCCAGGGCAGCGGCCATCGTTGCGAGGAGGAAGCCGACGATTTGTTTCGCCGTCGCCTGTGCGCAGAAAGAGCATGTGGAGGTGGTGCGCCACATCTTGGAAAAGGCCGGAATGCCGCTGGCGCGTTGCGAGATACTTGCGGGCAGGACCTTTGAGGTGATGGCCGCCAGTGATATTTGCGTGGCCGTGTCAGGAACGGTGACGTTGGAGTTGGCCTTCTTCCGCTGTCCGACAGTCATCGTCTATCGCACCGGCGCCCTGGGGCGGCCACTGCGTCGCCTCCTCATCCGAACACGGCACATCGGCCTTCCCAACATCATCGCCGGGCGCGAGATCACGCCCGAGTTCCTCCTCTTTGACGATGATCCGACGCCGGTGGCGCGGGCGGCCTTGGCGCTGCTGGAAGATCCAGTCCGTCATGCGGCCTGCCGTGCAGGGCTGGAGGCGGTTATGCGGCAGCTCGGGGGGCCAGGCGCCAGCGCGCGCGCGGCACAGGCAGTGCTCGACCTGGTGGGACAGTGGAGGCACCCCACTGCTACCGCGCCACCTCCGGCTTGACAACCTGGACGCCTCTCGACAATATATCGCCGCTAGTTCATTTCCTGTGAGTTCAGTGGTGCTGAGGATAGAGCGGATACGCCTTTATTCCGGCCGGATGCCGGTGGACTTGGAGTTCAGTTACGGCAGCGTGCGCAGCCTTTCCTACTGCATTGCCGAGGTTACTGCGGGCGGCGAGGTGGGGTGGGGCGAGGGGGACTCCATCAGGGCTGATGAGTGTGTGGCGCTGGGACGGAGTCTGCTGGGCCAAGACGCGCTGCGCCTTGACCAGTTGATTCCGCGCGTCGCGTTTGCGTGGCGAACGTCAGTAGCGCGGGAAATGTTCTCCATGGCGCTCCATGACCTCGTGGCGCGCCATGCCGGACTGCCGCTGTATGTTCTCCTTGGTGGGTGGCAGCGTGAGAGGGTGCCGCTGATGCCGTGCATTTTTCCAAAAACGCCGGAGCACGCCCGTGAGGTGGCACGTCGGTTTGTCGCGGCGGGGTTCAATGCCCTGAAGGTAAAAATCTTTGGCAAGCCGGACCTCGACTTGGCGCTCATCGGCGCAGTGCGCGAGGTCCTACCGGCCGGATACCTGCAGGCGGACGCCAATTGCGGCTACAAGACCCGCGCCGAGGCGCGGGCCATCCTGCCGCGCCTGGCTGAAGCAGGCCTGACGACGGTGGAAGACCCGGCTGATGTTGCGCCGGAGGAATATCTGGAGTTGCTGGCGGTGTCGCCGCGTCCACGGGTAATGTTGGATGCACCCACGCGCGGTGATGCGGGTCTCGCGAAAGTCCTCCGCCTCCAGTGCGCCGACGCCGTCAATTTGCATCCGAACATGCAGGGTACTTTCTCGGAGATACGCGAGCGCGCAGCGGCCTGTCGGCTCGCCGGATTGCCGGTGCAGGTGGGCGGCACGGGCTACACCGGCGTTGGGGCTTTTGCTCATTTGCACGTTGCTGCGGTGTACGGTACGGACTTCCCCTTCGGCGAACTCGGCGGGTGGGTTGACCACGGTATGCCCGCCTCCACCGCTGCGGCACCGCTGCCTGTTCAGGCAGGGTCTGCGATCGTGCCATGCATGCCTGGCCATGGCGGCGCGCTGAACCACGATTATCTGCGTGCGAATGCCGAAGTCATTGAGGTGTCCGAGGAGGCTGTATGAGTCGACTGGCGACGCTGCCAGCGAACCGCGCACCACTGCGGCCGGCGGCGTTTATCCCACTGCCCCTTGGGTCAGTCCGTCCGCGGGGCTGGCTGCTTGACCAGTTGCGCGTCCAGGCTGGCGGGCTGACCGGCCACCTGGAGGAAATCTGGCCTGATTACATCGGCAGGAACAGCGGCTGGCTGGGCGGCACGGGCGAGGCATGGGAGGTCGGGCCATACTACTGTGATGGCCTGGTGCCCCTGGCGCACCTGCTGGACGATCCATTGCTCTTGGCGCGTGCTCACGCGTGGCTGGAGTGGACGCTGAAGAGTGTGCAGCCCAATGGCCAGTTCGGGCCACGCGGCAATCGCGACTGGTGGTCGCGGATGATCATGCTGAAGGTTCTGGCGATGCACCACGAGGCCACAGGCGACCCGCGCGTTCTTGACCTGATGCTCGGCTACTTTCATTATCAACTGCGCGCGCTGAAGGCGCGCCCACTGGAGGGCTGGGCGCACGCGCGTGGCGCCGATAACGTCCTGACTATCCACTGGCTCTACAACCTTACCGGCGAGGCCTTCCTTCTGGACTTGGCGGCACTCATCTTCACGCAGGCGGCCGACTGGGCGCGGCTTCAAGGTGAATATACCGTCGGCAGGCTCCTGCCGCTGCGTGAGTTCTGGATGTACACCCATGTGGTCAACCACGCCATGGGTGTCAAAGCGGCGGCGGTTCGTTATTTGCAATCGGGCGACGATTGGCACCGTAACGCCCCACGCCAAGGCATAGAAAACCTGATGGTACATCACGGCCGCCCCAATGGTATCTGGAGCGGCGATGAGCACCTCAACGGCACGTCGCCGACCAGTGGGGTGGAATTGTGTGCCGTGGTTGAATACATGTTCTCGCTGGAGGAACTCATCCGTATCATCGGTGACCCGTTCTTTGGCGACATCCTGGAACAGGTGGCGTACAACGCGTTGCCTGCTGCCTGCAAGCCAGACATGTGGGCACATCAGTATGACCAGCAGGTCAACCAGGTTCTTGCTACCGTTGCGCCCCGCAACTGGGCCAACAATGGGGACTGGAGCAACACTTTTGGCTTTGGACCGAGGTTCCGCTGCTGCACTGCCAACCTGCACCAGGGCTGGCCGAAGTTCGTCAAGAGCATGGTGATGGCCACGCCAGACCGGGGACTCGCGATCATCGCCTATGGTCCGTGTGAGGCGCACGCAGTGGTTGCTGAGGGCGTGACGGCGCGGCTTGTGGAGGAGACGTTCTATCCCTTCGCCGGGGACATCACGCTGCGCCTAGGCTTGTCGCGGGAGGCCCGCTTTCCTCTCCTCCTCCGCATCCCGGCCTGGGGGGGGAAGATGCGCATTGCCGTCAACGGGCATTCTGAGAGGGGCAAACAGACCCCGGATGCCTTTTACCGCATTGAGCGCGCCTGGCGCGACGGGGACGTAGTCACCATCGAGTTGCCCATGAACCTGCGTTGCACCGCCGGCCACGATAATTTGGTCTCGCTTTTCCGTGGCCCGCTGCTCTTCGGACTCCGCATGGGCGAGGAATGGCGCAAGGTGCCGGGCACAGAGCCATTTGTGCACTGGGAAGTCTATCCGACGACGGTTTGGAACTACGGGCTGTTTCTCTGTGCGCAGGATGTTGGGCGTGATTGTGCTGTGGCGACATCTCCGCCGGGTAGGATCCCCTTTGCGCCGGAGGCGGCGCCGGTTGCAATCAGCCTGCGGGCGAAGCGGTTGCCGGAATGGGGCCTGGTGGACAACTCGGCCGGCCCGATTTCCGGTGGTCCGCATCCGTCGGCGGAACCGGTGGAGGAGGTTGTGCTCATTCCGTACGGATCAACGAATCTGCGGGTGGCCGCTTTCCCGCTTGTCCGTTGAGGCGCGCGTTGTGGCTGCTGCAAAGGCAGGCGGCAAGGGAAAGGGGGCACGTTTACACTGTCGGGGTTGGCGATGAAAAAAGTACGTCTTCTCGCTGCCTCGTGCGCTCCAGAGTATCCTGTGAAGGCGTCTGTCGCGGAGAAGGTTGAGCACAACCGCAAGACCATCCTGGCCTGCCTGGACGCGGCTGCGGCTTACCGGCCAGACTTCGTCTGCTTCCCTGAAATCATGCTCCAGTCAGGCGTGGGTGGCTTCAAGGTGGCCTTGCCCTTCGCAGAGACTGTTCCCGGGCTGACGAGCGAAATGGTTGCGGCGCGTGCCAGGTCGCTGGGCTGCCACGTCGTATTCTGCACCATAGAGAGAGCAAACCGGCGCTTCTACAACACCGCTGTCCTCATTGGGCGCGACGGCAACATTGTCGGCAAGTATCGCAAGTTTCACACCACCAGTTACGAAATGAAGGATGGCATCACTCCGGGCGAGGCGGTACCCGTGTGGGAGACCGACGGCGGCCGCGTGGGCTGCGCCATCTGTTTTGACCTCAAGTTTCCGGCCGTAGGGCTGGCGCTTTCGCGCGGACGAGCGCAGGTCGTCTTTCTTCCTTCCATGTTCTACGGCGGGCGGCGCTTGGCCGCTTGGGCAATGGACTATGGTTTCTACATCATCCGCTGCCACAGTTCGGGTGGGGCCATCGTTGACCCGGTCGGTAACCGCATTGCATCCGAGGGGCCGCCGCTGCCGCTGCGCGGCGTCAACGCGGTCGTGAAGTGGACCTTTGCCGAGGTGAACGCGGACCGCAAAACCTATCACCTGGACTTCAACCGCGAGAAGCTGCCTGCCTTGGCGCGGAAATATGGCTCTGGCGCGGCGATTGACTTCATGTGGGAGGAGGGCACCTTCAGCCTCACCTCTAACTTGCCTGGCCTCAGCGTGGTGGACCTGGAGCGGGAATTCGGCCTTCAGGACCTGCGCGCCTACTTGGACGAGGCCGAGCACATGCGCGCGGCACGGTTGCGTGCACGGAGACGGTGGCGGTAACCGTGTTGCTTTTGCAGCATGATGGCGTCGTGATCAGCGGCCGACCTCCAGGGCCGCGGCCAGAAAGTCATAGGCCTTCGCGCCGCTGATGGCGTGGCGGCCTTCAAAGTAGTCAGCCTGCAGGTTCCCGCGTGCGCCGAATACGGCGTAGACTTCCCGCCCCCTGGCCATGCCTTCCTCAACTGCGGCGCGCGGGAAAATGGTGTCGCGGCTGCCAGACTCCACCAACATCGGCCGCGGTGCGATAAGGCCCACCAGGTCGTACATTTCGCCAAACTGGTGCAATCCGGGCACAAAGTTGCAGGGGCAATGATGCATGGCGAGGATGCTGCCGCGGAAGGTTGAGTAGTAGCCGCTGACGACGCAGGCGCGGATGCGGGTATCCAGGCAGGTGGAGAAGAACGTGTGCATGCCGCCACCAGAGATGCCCATGGCGCCGAGGCGGGCGATGTCGGCGTCTCGGCGTGTGGCGAGATAATCAACTAGGCACTTGCCTTCCCAGACGCGCAGTCCGACGATGCTGCGGCCGAGGTGGAAGGCAAGCATGGCGGCGTGGGCGCAGGAGGTCGGCACCGGCGAACCCTGCCGGGTCAGATGTGAGAAATCCGTCTGCCGCTCGCCGAAGCAGATAATCTCCGGCGCCGCCACAAGAAAGCCGCGTCGGCAGAGGGCCACGGCAAAATCGCGGTGGTAGCCATCAGGGACGTCACGCTCGCTGCCGTCCTCCCACAGGCCGACGATGTCCCTCACGCCGTAGCCATGGCCGTGAAAGGCGAGGACGACGGGCAGCGGGGCACGTGCAGCCTTGGGCTTCAGGAGGTAGACGGGCATGAGAGAATGGGGTGAGGTGCGCAGGAGGATTTTCTCGCGCGTGTACTCGCCCTTGTCCACGCGTGCCACAACCTGTGGTTGCAGCGGCACGCGAGGGGTGTCCTGGAAGCCAAGGAGGCGGCCCAGTGCTTGGCGTGTACGTGCCTGCCACCGGCGTGCCTCAGCTGTGGTCCGCGCCCGGAAGCGATAGGGTGCTGCTTCGGGGCGGTAGAGTTTCCACAGGAGGTGCGCTGGCTGAAACTCGGCCCTGCGTTGTTGCCTGCTCCGCTGTGGCGTCATGGTGAGCATCCTCCCTATAGAGCCTATTCGCCCAGAGGCTTACCAGATGGGAGCGCCGCCAGTTGCAGTGCGGCGCAACGGTTTGCCGTCCAGTGGTGGCTGAATCTGGTCAAGCACCACCCCAAAACGCCACAGGATAGTCGGCACGACATCCTTCCGGTCCCCGGCCGCCGCCACCTCCGGGTCGTTGGTGGCTAGAAAGACATGCGGTGCGTGGCGGTGTGTCTTCTGCCCTTCGTCAAAGCCGTGGTCAGAGACAACATATATACGTGTACGATCGTAGAGGTTGAGTTGTTTCAGTTTGGCTACGATGCGGCCCAGCCAGAGGTCATCGGTGATTATGGCGTCATTATATTCCCTGGAGTTCTCGCCGGCGCGGTGGCCCTCCGGGTCGGGCTCCTGGAAGTGAATGAAGAAGAAAAACCGCCTGTCCCGATATTTTTCCAGGAACGACAAGGCGCGGTTGCCGACGTTGTCCGCCGCCCCGAGGCCGTTCTCAAATACGTCCAGTTTTCTGTGCGTTATGAAGTAGGGCTCGCCAGCGAGTCCACCGCTGGTGGACTGCTTGGGCGCGGCAGTGGGCTTGACCTCAGTGATCTCGTGCTTCTCCATATCGGCCTCGGCTGCCGCGGTGCGCGCGGCTTGGGCGGCACGGGTAGGAGCGATGGTATGTGGGCCACGCGCCCCCAGGTTATTGGACTTGCCCGCCAGCATTACAGTAACGATGTTCTCCCGGCCAAATGCCGCTTGAAGTCTTTCAAAAATGGTGTAGCCCTCCGGTATCGGCTGATAGCGGCTGTTGCTGAAGACGCCAGTACGTTCCGGGTTGTAGCCGGTGAGTATCTGTGCCCAGCCCGCCTTGGTGTCGGTGGCGCCGGTGGTGACGTCAATCGCCATGATAGCACCCTCAGCGATGAGTTGTTTCAGGTGGGGCAGTTCGTCGCGTCCTAGACATTCCTTGAGGTGGTCCCGCTGGACACCATCCCAGCCGATGAGGATGGCGTTGTGCAGCGGAGTGGGCACATTCTCGGCTGCAAATCCGGGCACTACAGTCAGCACTGCCGCCAGTAGAATGCCCAAGAGGCGGAATCCTGTCCTCATAATAGCGTTCTCCTTTCCTTCTCCACCAAAATGTCGGGACGCGGTAAGCATTGAAGCCACCTAGCCCGACCGGTGCCTAGCCGAGGTACACACGCAGCGACTGTCCTGCTTCAAGATGCACGGGTTCGTGCAATGACAAAACCACCAGTTTGCCGTGCCGACTGACGCTGGCCGGGAGGTGTATCCGTGCGACCTTGCAGATGCACCGCCGTGCATGCGGGGGCACACCAGCACGGATTTCGCGCAGGGTCAGCGCGCCATAGTGCACCCCCAGCGTGAGCATGGCCTGGCGCCCCTTTACCTGTTGTGTATACGTGCCCCAGGCGCTGCCGACCGAGAAGAAACTGCGGAAGCGCTCGGGGAAAAGACGCGGGCTGAAGGTCACTGTCTGCTTGGGCGCGGAATAATGGAAGCCGGAAACAGCGGTAAGCAGGGCATAACTGGCCATAGCGCGTGCGTAATGATGGCCACATTCAATCTCGTCCCAGGGGTTGCGGCGCGTACCATCGTAGCGCCGACGCGCACCCAAGACAATGGCCAGTCCGGCTTCAACCATGCCTTCGTAAATCAGGTGACTGGCCACCTGGTATTCTATTCCCGTCCACACCTCGTCGGCGAAATAGAAGGCGCAGCCCGGCCGTTCACCACGTGGCCAGGTAGCGACCAGGAGGCCTGCTTCCTCGTTGAGGGCATAGGTGCGGTAGAAACATGGGTGGCGGCTCACGGAGGCGCGCCAGTTGTGCTTGAAGATTGCCCGCAGCGCGCGCCGGACGTGCCGTGGGTTATACAGGTGGCCCAGCCCCAGCATTGCGGCGTACCACTCACCAAGCAACTGGTCGCTAAGGCATCCTTTGCCATACTGCCATGCCGGCCAGTCGGGGAAGCGGTCGTCCTTGCCGTGTCGGATGGCCTGTTCACGGTAGGGTTCCGGCCAGGCCAGGTGTGCATCGGGGCGGACCGCCTGTTCGTAGTATTCGCCGTTAAAGAGATGTTCGTCGCTCCAGCGTGCCCCCGACTCAAAGAGGCGGCGGCACTCGCGGGCGAAGTCCTCCTCACCAAGGGCGCGCGCCAACTCCTCGGCGGCCCGCAGCGCTCCGAGGTAAAGGCTGCCGCACACCGTGTTCGGGCCATAAAACTCTATGTCATAGGTGTTATGTTGCATGCCCTCCATCACGCCGTCGCGGTCGGCATCCCAGTATTTCCAGGCAAACTCCAACGCCCGGCGCGCCTTCGGCCAGATGCACCGCAGCCAGGCGGTGTCGCCGCTGATGAGCCACTCGCGATACACCTGCAGCACCGTGCCCATCTGGCCGTCGGCGCAGGGATGGAAGCGCCAGTCGGGCGGCGTGCCCAGAGGAAGCGGCAGGCGGAACTGCACGAACCCGTCCTCCCGGATAGCGTAAGTATAGTCCGCCTCGCGCATGGAGCGCTGGAGCGCGGGGAAAAGATAGGGAAGCGCCTGGGCGTAGTTCCAGACGTGCGTGCAGGAACCCTCACAGCAGCCGGAGGTCTCGTTGCAGCCCTCGAAGCCATACAGTGTGCCGTCCTCCAGGCGCAAGACTGTCGGCGTCCTGAGGATTGAGATTTGAGAACTGACCGCATCCAGCACGTGTCGCGGCAACGTGGACGTAAAGAGGGCGCGGTGAAACCGGCGCGTCTCCTCGTGCAGGCGAGCGAAGTTGGTGTGGACATGGATAGCCACCTCCCAGGCGTCCGCCCACTGGGTCGCGTACCAGTTGCGCCAGGTGGGCGCCGGACATTCGCAGCCCTTGTCGTCCTTCGGCCGGCGCCAGTGCTCCACGATGGGAAAGTGCCAGGTGATTAAGAATGGGATGGTGACCGTCCCGCCCGGGGCCAGGGTGAAGGGCACGGCTATGGTGCCTGCCGGCGCGTTGCCTGTCACCTGTGGTGGAAAGGTCAGGCTGCTGGTGACGACCTCCCAGAAGTGATGCAGGTGCACGGCGCGGCTGCCGTGCCAGCGCGGCCAGACGAGCGCACCGGGTGCAGGCGTGCTGAGGGCGGTCGAGCCGAAGCGCGGCGAGTCCGGTGGGTGCGCCGTCGTTGTGGCAAAAAGTCCGGTCAGGCCATGGGCGGTGCGGACCTCATTGACCATGCCCTCGGCGGGCTCAATGATGTTGACGTGATTGCCAAAGACGCGCGCCCGCACTGTCCGCCTGCCGAAGTTACGGAAGTGATAGAGAAGGACAGCGACAGGAAGGCTGGAATCTTTGTCGTTGAGGGGGATGAAGGGGCTGAATGCTTCCAGGGTTACCTGCAGCGGCACATCTGGGTCGCGCAAGCGCACGGTGGCAAAGGGATACTCGCCGCGAAAGGCTACCTCGCGGAAGTGGGGCAGACCCTCGCCGGAGGCACGCGGGCCGGAGTGGCCATTGCCCATCCAGGTCCCGCCGGCGGGGCCTTGCAGGACGCGCACTATTGGCGCGGCGCGGCCCACCTCGGTGCGCAGGGTAAAGAAAGCCCCCATGGGCGTGAAGCCCTTAGCCGGGCGGTTGCGGATCTCCCAGTCGCGCAGTTGTCCCCAGCCACCCAGGCTGATGCAGCCGGTGCCGAGGCCACCCAGTGGAAAAGCCACGCAATCCAGTTGCCGGCCTCGCAGCCACGGCTGCCGGCCCATCGCCAGCAGTTCGCGGTGGTGATAGGGAATGGTCTTGAGGGCCATTGCGGCGTCTCCCCAACCAATTTACCTCCGGCCGTGCAGCGGTTATACCTTCAGGCGTCCCTTGAAGTGCGGCAGATAATCACGATTCTTGCGGAACATCGCGTTGACCATCTTGCGGATTTCGGCGAGCGAAAGGACGGCGGAGGTTAGCGGGTCGTAGCAGATTGCCTGATAAACGAGGGTGGGGTCGCCGGTGAGGCAGCCTTCTACGGCCATCTCCTCGCTGGCGATGTTGATGTTATTGAGGGCCGCGCACTGCGGCGGCAGGGCCCCCACGTGAATCGGCCGGAAGCCGCGCCGATCAGTGTAGACGGGCACTTCAACGCACGCTTCCGGCGGCAGATTGGTGATCAGGGCGGTGTTTGGCACATTGCCGTTAAACTGGAACGGCTCGCCCCCGAGGTAGGCATTGATGATGCTGGCAGCGTATTCGTTGCCGCGCTTGAGGTTCAGCGGTTTGGGGTCGTCAAGCCAGGCTTGGATGGACTTGCGCCAGGCCTTCTCGCGGCGCAGGTATTCCTTGAGGATGTAGGCATGTTCGCCCGGATTCCAACCGGTGCCGTGCGTGCAGTATTTCCTGATGAGGTCGGGGCGCTTGCGGAACCAGGCGTTATACTCGCTATTATGGCCGCTGGATTCAGTCACGTAGTAGCCAAGGGCGAGGAACATCTCGTTCCGTACCTGTTCTTCGTTGTAAATCTTGCGGCTGCTGAGGATGGCCTTGCGGATGAGTGGAATGGCGTCGCGGTGCTGCCAGTCGTACCTGATGAACCAAGCCTGATGATTGATGCCGGCGCAGACGTAGGTGATTTCCTCCATCGGGGCACCGATCCAGCGGGCCAGCATGCGGGCGGTGCCCTGGACGCTGTGGCAGAGCCCGGTGATGGGCATGCGGCTCTGGCGCTGCATCGCCCGACAGTTCATCGCCATCGGGTTGGTGTAGTTGAGGATGATGGCGTTCGGGCAAAGGCGCTCGCAGTCGCGGACGATGTCCAGCATGACCGGGATGGTGCGCAGGGCGCGGAAGATGCCGGCCGGCCCGCGCGTGTCGCCGACATTGATGTCCACGCCGAAACTTTTGGGAATCTCAATGTCGTACCTGAAGATCTGTACCCCGCCTTGTAGAATGGTGATGATGACCGCGTCCGCACCACGAAGCGCCTCGCGTCGGTCGGTGGTGGCCACAATCCGCGCCGGGTAGTTGCCCTCGCGGACAATGCGCTCGCAGGCGCGCGCGATGTAGCCGAGGCGCTCACGGTCAATGTCCATGAGCGCCAGCGTCGTACCCTTAAGGTTCTCAAAGGTCAGGATATCGCGGACCAGTCCTCGTGTGAAACCGAAACTGCCGGCGCCGATGAAGGCTATTCTGGGCATGGATTTAATCTCCCCTGTTAGTTGTACCCATGATTTTGGCAAACGAACACAGCTCGTAAGCAGCATGTTACGCTCAAGCTCGAGTTAGTTGTACCCATGATTTTGGCAAACGAACACAGCAGGATAGCGTCTATGCTTGCAAATGTGAAGAGCAGGGGTATGTTTGCGGAGGGCAGCTACGCAGCGGTTGCTGGGCTGCGAGCAAGCGCTTCCCGTTCCGCCTGGAAGTCCGTAATGACTCCGGTCGGGCAGGCCTTGACGCATTCTTTGCAGTTTGTGCACTTGTTCACATCCACCTCAGCGAGGTTGTCGGTTACATGGATGGCATCCGCGGGGCAAACCTTCTCGCATTTCCTGCAGCCGATGCAGCCGAGACCGCAGACCTTCGTCACCACCAAGCCACGATCGTGGGACGAACAGGCAACGTGCACGAACTTGTCCACTGGGCGGATGGCAAATAGGCCCTTGGGGCAAACGCGCGTACATATACCGCAGGCGATACAGCGCGTTTCCACAATGCGCGGGAAGCCATTCTCCATCACTATGGCCCCCACCGGACATGCTCGCGCACAGTCACCCATGCCGAGGCAGCCATACTCGCACGCCTTCGGGCCATTCTGGAAAAGGGCTGCTGCAGCGCAACTGGCGATGCCGACGTAGTCAAAGCGTGTGCCCACTTTACGCCCGCGGCACTTGAGGATGGCCACTTGGCGCGCCTTTTCCTCATGTGCAAGGCCCAGGAGGGCTGCCAGCACCTTGGCCGTCTCCGGTCCGCCAGGCCGGCAGAGGTCTGGGGCGGCCCCCTCCTTAATCAGAGCCTCGGCATAGCCGCGGCAGCCGGCAAAGCCACACGCGCCGCAGTCAGCACCCGGAAGTAGTTCGTGGGCACGGTCAACGCGCGGGTCGGTTGCCACGTGGAACTTCTGCGCTGCGAAGGCTAGCCCAACACCGAAGACAACGCCGAGAACTACCAACAAAAGCAGCACCGCGAGAACGGGGGCCATGGCGGGGTCCTCTTCTGCCTAGGTTGGCAACTTCAGGGCAAAACCGAAGAACGACAGCGCCATGAAACTGGTGCAGATAAAGGCAATGGGTGCCCCCTTCAGCGAGGCGGGGACGTCAGCGAGCTCAAGGGTCTCGCGGATTCCGGACATCAGGAGCATGGCGATGGTGAAGCCAACCCCAGCGAAGAAGCCAGTGGCCGTTGCCTCAATTAGCGTCAGCGGGCGGGTCGCATCGGTGGTGGTCAGGCAGGCCACCCCGAGCACGGCGCAGTTGGTAGTTATCAGCGGCAGGTAGATGCCTAAAGCGTGGTACAGCGCCGGGCTGACCTTCTTGAGCGCCAACTCCACCAACTGCACTAACGCAGCGATGACCAAGATGTAACTCCCCGTCCGGAGCACCCGTTCTAGGACCATTGTGTCCACTGTCTTGCCGCGGAACGGGCTGTTGTAATCAAAAATCCGCGGCCACACCCGGACGAAGATATTCTGTGGCCCGTAGTGCAGAAAGTAAGTGTAAAGGAGAAAGGTGACAAACACCGCCATTGTCATCACGAAAGTCAGGGCCATCCCCATGCCGATGGCGTTGGAAGTCTTCCGAGTGACCCCAATGAAGGGGCAGAGGCCCAGGAAGCGCGCCAGGACGAAGTTATACACCAGCGTGGAGGCGACAGCGATGAACAGGAGGTTGCGGATGGTGTTCACGAGGATTTCTCCCTGCGGCGGAGACTCATCCACTTGAAGAACCCCATCAGGAGGCCGAGCACTAGGAAAGCACCGGGGGCCTGAACGAGAATTGCCGCCGGCTCAAAACGCTCGGCGACCTTGATGCCCCACCAGGTACCGTTGCCGAGGACCTCGCGGATGCTGCTGACCAGAAGTAGCGCGCCGGTAAAGCCCAACCCGCTGCCAACGCCATCCAGAAAGGAGCGCAACACAGTGTTTTTTGAGGCAAATGCCTCGGCGCGGCCTAAAATGATGCAGTTTACCACTATCAGCGGGATGAATATCCCTAACTGCTCGCTGAGCGCCGGCGGGAAGTAGGCCTTGAGCGCCAGTTCCACCATCGTCACGAAGGAGGCGATTACGACGATGAAGCAGGGAATGCGCACTTGGCTCGGAATCACGTGCCGGAGAAGCGAGATGATGACATTGGAACAGACGAGCACAGCCATGGTGGAAAGGCCCATCGGCAGGGCATTCTTCGCCGTGGTTGTTACCGCCAGTGTTGCACAAAGCCCCAGCATGACGACGAAGATGGGGTTTTCGGCGAAGATGCCTTTGAGAACTTCGGCCAGCAAAGGGTGTTCTTTGGCTGCCATTGCCTTCTCCTGCGCTTCGCAGGCAAAGATCGCCTTAATGATACCCGCAAATCCCCTGCTAGGCAATAGTGTCTCACCGGGCGGCGGTTGACGCCACCGCTATGCCCTGTTAGCATCTGCCACGAAAACCACGCGGCTGGGGTTGCGGATGAACGTGTGCTGGCTACCGAGGAAGAGAGTGTGCCATGGCGGGGGAACGAACGAAAGCGGTCCCAGGGCAGTAAAAAGCCGATTGGCGGGCTGGCCGCAGTGTCACGCCGAGCACGCTTCCGCGAGCATCACGGCTTCGGACGCTTCAACTTCCCCTTCAAGTCTGCCGAATACACTGTCCCCGCCTCGGTGGACTACAGCAAGGTGGAGGTGTCCAACACCCGCTGACACGAGGAGCGCGCCTTTCATTACCCTCGTCTTCCTCACCGACACCGAGGAGAACATGTGCGAAATCGCTGCGGCCATTCACAAGGTCATCGCCGCATACGCCGAGTAGGCCAGTGTGGCTGGCGCAAACTGTTCGCCGACGCGGAGCAGCCGGACTGTGGTATAATTTGGGACTCTGGAAGGAGGCAGGTCGTGGAGCCACTGGATGAGGTGTTGGAGCAGGCGCGGCGGCTGGGCGAGGTCCTCGGCAGGCACGAGCGCTTCCGCCGTCTCCGTCAAGCGGAAGAGGCAGTGCGGCAAGACGCGGAGGCGCGACAACTCAGCCAGGAACTCAACGAGCAGATGGAGAAAATCGCCGACCTGGAGGCACGCATGGCTCCCATTGAGCCGGAGGATAAACGCCGCCTCCAGGAACTGCGCGATAAGGCGCGCCTGCATCCGGTCCTCCAGGAACTCGCTCACGCCCAGGCGGACTACCTGGAGATGATGGCGCGAGTCAACGAAACCATCCAGGAACAACTCGGCATTGAGAAGCCGCAGTTGAAGCAGGGGCCATCCCTTTCCTAGGTGTTCAGTGTCAGACTTGGCACATGGACACGCCAGATGGAGACAATGACAATGCGGGTGGGCATCGTCGGCTATGGTGAATCGGCGGGTAGTTTTGCCCAGGCGGCCAAGGCTGCTGATGGTGTGGAACTAGTCTTCATCGGTGGGCGTAATCCGGCCAAGGCTGCGGCCCTGGCTGACAGGTATGGGGTTGCCAGCGGCACCTACGAGGAGATGCTGGCACGGTGCGACCTGGATTGTGTCGCCATCAGCACCCCGCCCGGCCGCCATGCCGACGACGCCATCCCCTTCATTGAGCGGGGCGTGCACACGATGATTGAGAAACCGATGTGTCTCACCGTCGCCGATTGCCGTCGCATCATCGCCGCGGCGGAGAAGGCTGGTGTCAAGGTTATGGTGACCCAGACGCATCGCTATACGCGTCGCGCCCGCCGTGCCCGCGAACTTATCGCCTCTGGCGCCCTCGGCCGCGTCATCCACGTCTCCGTGGAGTCCTTCCACGACTATTTCACCAGCAAGCGCAGTGGCTGGCAACTTGATTGGGCGATGTCCGGTGGCGGCGTGACCATGAACCCCTTCATCCACATGATTGACCTGGCGCGCTACCTCGTCGGTGCCGAGGTCGCGCAGATTGAGGGCAAGATCGGCTTCCACAAGCCTGGTTACGACATAGAGAGCAACGTCCAGGCCTTCGCCCGCTTTGCTGGCGGTGCCACCGCCTTCATCAATGTGGACGGCCTAGGACATCGTAACGAGATGCGGACCGAGGTCATCCTGGAGGGTGGCACCGTCGCCTTGCGCCGCGACGTGCCCAACGTGGTTGAGGTCTATCGGCAGAATGGCCTGTGGGAGGTCTTGTCAGTCGGCCCACGCGCCGTGGAGAAGAACGGCATCCGCGTCCACGACGGTTACCTGTTACACATGGAAGAGATGCGCGACGCTATTGAAAAAGGCGGTCCCATTGTCTCTGATGGCTATAATGGTATGCGCAACGTGGAACTCTGTGTCCAGATTCTGGAGGCTAACGGCGTGGAGATAGCCAGGGGCAGAAGGCTGCGCTGAGGGATAAGAGCGGCCTGCTCAACTGGTAATTCTCCATTTACGGTTGCCTGTCTCGTGCCCGAACTTCCCGAAGTTGAGACCATCTGCCGGGCGCTCCGGCCACACCTCGTGGGCCGATACTTGCGTGGAGTGCGCACATTCGTTGAGGCTTTGCGCCAGCCGCTTGACCGACGCGCACTCGTTAGTCTTGTGGGCCGGCGCATCGTGGCCGTGCGCCGTCGGGCAAAGTTCCTCCTCGTGGAGTTTACCGACCGCCGCCTCCTTCTCATGCACTTGGGCATGAGCGGCTCCTGCCGGATTTGTCCCGATAACGCGCCCCGCCGGAAACATGAACACATCATCTGGGAACTGGACAACGGGCAGACCTGGCGCTATGGAGACCCGCGTCGTTTCGGTTTGGTCCAGGTCCAAGTCATCAGGAAGCGTGGGGCGTTGCCTTCGTGTCTATGTGGCCTGCCGCCTGAACCTCTCTCGCGGGGCTTCAATGGTGCCTACCTCGCCAGCATCTGCCGCGGGCGCAGCCGTCCGATCAAGTCAGTCCTACTTGACCAGACGCTCGTGGCCGGCGTCGGCAATATCTATGCCAGCGAGGCACTCCATCGTGCGGGTATATCACCGGTGCGGCGGGCGGCAACGCTCTCGCGCGAGGAATGCGCTCGTCTGGCCCACGCCATCCGGACGACACTCCGGCAGGCCATTGCCGCGGGTGGGACGACCATTGCCGACTTCCGTTCGGCAGACGGTTCTCCCGGTGGGTTTCAGGTAAAACTGTTCGTGTATGGCCGCGAGGGGGAGCCGTGCCGGCGTTGTCGCCGTGGCAGGATTCGTCGCCTCGTCCTCTCTAGTCGCTCCACTTACTACTGCCCTGACTGTCAGCGGTAGTGTGTCCTTTTTACCGCGCCGGCGCCAGTTTGACGACAAAGGCATCCGCCTGGCCACCCAGACGAGTCTGCACCGCATCGGGCGTCGCAGGAAAATCACTGGAACTGGTATGGCCGACGAGATATACCTCGCCATTCCGCCCCAGGGCGACGCTGCGAATCATCTCATCTCCGCTGCCACCGAGATAGGAGCAGTAGAGCAGTCGGGCGCCATCCGGCGAGAAAATCGCCATCGCCCCATCGCTCTTCCCGCCGCCGTAGCGCGGCTGCAATGCGTCTGGGGTGACCGGCAGGTCGGGCGAACTGGTCTGCCCCACAATGTAGATGTTGCCCGTCGCGTCCACCGTCGGCATGAGCCAGAACTCGCCCACAGACCCGCCAAAAAGGATGGAGAATACGAACCGCTTGCCATCCGGGGAGAGTTTGGTCAGAAAGCCGGTGTTCTTGCCCTTGAGTTGGCGCTGGAAGGCGCCCGGTGCGGTGGGAAAATCCGGCGAAGCGGTGAAGCCCGTCAGGAGGACAGAACCGTCCGGCTCCAGCCAGAGCCGGTGTTCAGCGAACTCGTGCCTGCTGCCGCCGAGGTAGGTAGCGTAGATGATGCGGCTGCCGTCCGCCGCGAGTTTAGCCAGGTAGCAGTCGGAGTCGCCGCCCGGCTTTGTCTGTGCCGCGCCTGCCGTAACAGGGAAGTCCGTTGAGCGCGTGTGTCCGGCGACATAGATGTCGCCCGCGGCGTTCACGCGCACGCCCATGATGGTGTCGTCCGCTCCCGTGCCGCCCAGGAGCGTACTGAAGACCACGCCAGAGCCATCAGGCTTAAGTTTCACTAGCGCTGAGTCGCTTGGCCCCTGGCGCTGTGTCTTGAGCGCGCCCGGCGTCGTCGGGAAGTCGGGGAACCCCGCGACCCCACCGATGTAAACGTTATCTTCGGCGTCCACGGCCAGACCGCCGCGAGCCCACAGCCCACCCAGGTAGGTGCACCAGAGGATGCGGGTCAGGTCAGGAGAAAGTTTGGCCGCCACACTGTCGTGTTTCCCCCCGTGATACCGCGGGCGCCAGCAGCCGGGCGTCGTCGACAGGTCCGGTGAGCGCGTGGCACTGCAGATGATGATGTTGCCAGCGCGGTCAAGCGCCATGCCATAAACGTTGCGTTCCTGTCGGGAACCCCCGAAATATGTCGCGGAGATTATCTTCCGGCCATCCGAGCTCAGGTGTGCCAGGAAACAGTCGCCTCCGTATTCCCCAGGGTGCCCAGGGGCCGGGTCGTCGCTCGCATACCGCGACTGCACCACGCCGGGGGTGACGGACATGTCCGTTGAGGTCGTCTGCAGCCCTACGAGCACCGAACCATCGGGGTATGGGATTATCTCCCGCGCCTGTTCGCCCCCTTTGCCTCCCAGGTAAGTCGCGTAAACCACCTCGTATCTCGGCTTGGCCACATCACCTGCTCCTTCTGCGGTTACCAAGTTGGAAATCTGGATAGCCGCAAAAACTGCTCTGCCCACCAGGAACCAGCATCTGCTCCATTCCATCTTCCAGCCCTTTCTCTGGGGTATTTCATATCACCAGCCAGTGAATGGGTCAAGCCGCCCGGGAACCTTGACACACCATTATGCCGCACGCAGGGTTCCTTGACTCCCTGTTCAGGCCGCTGGTAACATGACAAATATAGGTCAATCTGGTCCCCGGGGAGCACCAGCGGTAGAGGTGTGCCAGCGCATGGCCGTGCTGATTCGTTTCCCCAAGGTTGCTGCCAATGTAGAGGAAGGGATGGTCGGCGCCTGGCGCAAGCGCGTCGGCGACCGCGTGGCGCGGGATGAGCCGCTCGTTGAGTTGATTACCGACAAGGCGACGTTTGAACTCCCGGCAGAGACCGACGGCACGCTTCTGCGCATTCTTGCGGAGGAAAAGAGCACCGTGCCGGTAAACTACGTCCTGGGCATCCTGGGCTCCCCGGATGAAGCGGTGCCGGACGTGACGGAGGAGAACGAGCGCCTTCTTGCGCTGCATCGTCGTCGGGCGGCAGCAGATTGGCGGCCCCAGGCGGGCAGTTCCGTTGCAGGAGGGGGGGTACCCAATGTGCGAGCCACGCCGTCGGCGCGGCGCTTGGCGCGTGAGTTGGGGGTGGACCTGACGCAGGTTGTGCCCGCCGATGGCCGCGTGGTGCGCGACGACGACGTACGCCGGCACGCAACGGCGAAGCAGTAGCCTGGCCGACGGGGTACCTGCGGACCTGGTGCTGGGGCACATGGTTCGAGGTTGTTTCTTCCGGAGTGATCAGCAATGGACTTGGGGCTGAAAGGCAAAGTAGCGCTGGTGACTGGCGCGTCGCGTGGCATTGGGCGCGCCATTGCTGTGGCGCTGGCCGCCGAGGGCGCACGCATTGCTGTCAACTACCGCATTGAGAAATTTGCCGCGGAGGAGACTGTGGAACTGGCGCGCAAGGCTGGGGGAGAGGCCGCGGCGTTTCAGGCTGATGTCGCCGTGCCTGAGCAGGCGCGGGCCATGCATGAGGCCGTGCGCGCACAATTCGGGCCAGTGGATATTCTGGTAAACAACGCTGGCATGGTGCGCGATGCGCTCCTGGCTATGATGAACGAGACCGCCTGGGACGAAGTCCTCAACGTGAACCTCAAGGGCGCGTTTCTCTGCACGAAGTTGGTAGTGCGTGATATGGCGCGCCGCCACTGGGGACGTATCATCAACATCAGTTCCGTGGCCGGGGTTACCGGTGATGTTCAGCGCGCCCATTACAGCGCCGCCAAGGCTGGGCTGATTGGGCTGACGAAAGCCGCCGCGCGCGAACTCGCGCTGTCCGGCATCACCGTCAACGCTGTGGCCCCCGGCGTCATCGAGACGGCGCTGACGCGGACGATGGAAGAGTCGCGGCGCCGGCAACTCCTCCAGGTTATTCCGGCGCGACGCTTCGGCGACCCTGAAGAAGTCGCCGCCCTTGTTGCCTTCCTTGCCTCGGACCAGGCCAGGTACATCACCGGCCAGGTCTTCCTGGTGGATGGCGGCCTTCACATGTGAGCTGCGCCGGTCGGCGTTGCTCCGCACGCGGGCCGGCGGGCCTCGCGTGGCGTCACCACAGCCTGGGACGTCGGCGGCATGAACTGCGCCAGTGGGTCAACAATCCTGCGACATCGCGCGCTGCGCCTGGCCAGCGGTGCGGTGTTTCTGGCGCTTGGCGCCTTGGCGGCGTGCCGCGCCGTCCAAGGGGAGCAGGTAACCTGGCCCGTACGGGTTACCCAGAAGGCAACGTTTGAATTGGCGCTGGCGGATGTGCCCATGGTGCGCAATCCCTATGATCCTGAGCAGGTTTTCGTTGAGGCAGTTTTTCGCGCACCTTCCGGCCATCTGCAGCGCGTTCCGGGTTTCTTTTTTGCAGGCCACGACGCCATCTTTGACGTGCCGACCCATGCGGCGGGCTGGCGTCTGCGCTTTACCCCCGAAGAGGTCGGGCGATATGAGGCAGAGCTCTTCGTTGGTGAAGGCGATAAACCGCCGCGCCTGCTTGCCAGCGGCTCTTTTGAGAGTATAGCGTCCGACCACAGGGGGTTTGTGCGGCGTGCGCCTCCGCCTGGCCGCTACCTGGAACGGGATGGGCAGGTAATCCTGCTTCTCGGCCAGAATCTCTGCTGGGGCTCACGCGACGACCCCGCAGTTTACCTGGAGCAACTTGACCAGGTGGCCGCTGCGGGTGCCAACTGCGTCCGCATCTGGCTGGCGCCCTGGTTCCTGCCGTTGGAAGGTTATGGCGAGGGGCTGCAACGCGGGCCGGGTCGCTACGACCCGCGCGCCAGCGCACTCTTGGATGCCATACTTCGCCGGTGCGAGGCGCGTGGCCTTTGCGTCATCCTCTGCTTGGAGCAGCACGGTAACTTTCAGCCGGCAGGGGGCGAGACCGGGCTGTGGCCGCGCCACCCCTATAATCGCGCCAATGGCGGCCCCTGCGACAGCGTCCGCGATTTTTTCGTCAACGCGGAGGCGCGGCGGCTCTTTCGACAGAAACTGCGCTACCTCATCGCGCGCTATGGCGCAAGCACTGCATTACTCGGCTGGGAACTCTTCAACGAGGTTGAGCTGATGCCTTTTGAGGCGGGCACTTTTGGTGACCACCTGCCAGCAATTCTGGACTGGCACCGGCAGATGAGCGCTTTCCTCCGCTCGGAAGACCCCTACCGTCACCTGGTGTTGACATCGGCCGACGAGGCTATGCAGCGGGAATTGCTCTTGGCGGGCGCGATTGATGCCGTGCAGTTGCACGTGTACGCTGAGGAGGAGCTGGAGGCGGAGATTGCGCGGCGGGTGCGGTCGGCGGCCCAGCGGTGCGGCGCGCCGGTTCTGGTCGGCGAATATGGCGCGCGTCGGCGAGGCAGTGCGCTAGGCCTCGCCCGCGGCATTTGGGCGGCGCTGGGCGCCGGTGCGGTGGGAGCCCTACCGTGGAACGATGGACACGGCTGCCTGGAGGGGATGCCAGCTGCCTGGGCCGCCATGCGCGTATTTATGCAAACAAGCCGTGCCTCGCTGCGGGCGGCCACCGTCTTGGCGGCGACAGACATTTCCACCGGGGAGCAAGGAGCGGACGAGAGATTTGAGGATGTCGTCATACGTCCACCCTTGGGCTTTGCCGAAGAAAGGCCCGGCGCCCTCTTGGTCCTTCCTGATGGAACGCTCTCTGGTCGCGGGCAGCTCTCGCGCTTCCTCCGTCCGGAAGATGGACGCGGCCGCCGTCCGGCTTACATCCTTGACGTCAACTTCCCTCGCGAGGGCCAACTCGGCATCCTTGTGCACAGGGTCTCCGACTTGGGCATCCTGGAGGTATTTGTGGATGGCGAACGCGTGGGTAGCGTGAGGCTTCTCACCGGCCCGAACAACCCCAAAGCCAAGGAGTCTAAATGGAACTCTCAATGGCAGATTTATCAGGACGTTTATGACCGCGAGTTTTTCTTCCCTATGCCGGCAGGGCGACATCGGGTGCGCATTGAGAATGTCGGCAAGGACTGGGTGGAGATTCCGCAACTGCGCTTGGTGGGATACAGGCTTGTGCAGGAATCGCCGGGGGAGGTATTCGCAACGGGTAGCCGGGAAGAGGCGTGGGCCTATATCATACGCGGCCGTTCTCAGAGGACACGGGCGAGGATACGTTTCACAATAGCAGATTTTGTGCGCGGAACATATCGCGTTCAGTGGTGGTCATGTGCAGCGGGCAGGGGAGTTGCAGAGGATGTGGTTCAGGCGGCTGCCGGTGGCCTGCGCCTCCAAACGCCTCTCTTTGCCGAGGATCTCGCCGCCCATATCACGCGCATAGATTAGCGCCGGCAGACTGCCGGAACGATTCGTGGTCCATTTTGACTTACTGGCCCGAAGGATAACTTCACGTGGAGCTTTCATCAAGAGAAAGAACCGCCACCCACTCCGCAATAGACACATCCCAGACTTCGCAGGAGTCTTTGCGTCACTTGGGGGTTTTAGAGCCGGTTTTTTGGGGCATACGCCTCGCGCATTGCTCCAGTACTCCGCGCCCAGTTCTGATTTGCCGCACATCTCAGCATGGTGGGGGAACGCGCCGCCCAATGGCGTACCACTACACGATGGGGTCACTTAGTAGTGGTTGGCGTCGTGCCGGAGGCCAGCAGGTTACACAGTTTGTCCGGTGAAGTTTTCCAGGCCGGCTGCGATCAACGCACGCGTTTCGTCGTCAAGCCAGGTCTGGCGCAGTGCCCAATGCAATCCCTCGCTGAGTGTAGTATCGGGCAGGCTGGTTATGCGGCAGTTACAGCGCAGGCGCGCGGCGACAATGCTGGCGTAATAGAGCATGAAGGCAACCTCTTTGGGCACCGGATTGTCGGAATGGTCGATGCAGGCCTTGGCGAACTGTTTGCTCGCCCGGAGGAGTTCCACCGGTGGGCTAGGATGGTGCAGGAGATCACGGATCGTACGGAGGCCGAGACGCGCCGCCGCATTCATCAGACGAGGGACATTCGGAGCGTGGCCGGCAGCCAAGAGGGGCTGCAGCGATGCGTCAAGGAGATGTCGCAACACGGCGCCCGCTTCCTGCGGCCGCCACAGGTGCTGGCCTGCTGAGGCTATGTTCATCAGAAGGCCGAGCGATTCAACCGACGCCCTACTGAGGTCTCGGGTGCTGGCCATGCCGTGTCGCTCCTTCGCACTTACGTACGCGAATCTGAGCGTGTTTGGTTGCCGGTGCTGCCAAAAATCCTTTGAAAATCCTGAATTTCCTCCTCAATCTCCGTCTGGCTGCGTGCATATTCGGCAATAACGTCGTACAACTTCTGCCGGAAGAGGCGTTTACCAGCGGCGATGACGGCGGCCACCTGCATGGGTGACTGGAACCCGTAACGTCGCACCAGTTCCTCATAGGGCAACGGCTCTGACCCTTCCAGCGCCGGGGAAAGGATGCGGTCGTTGAACACGGCCCACAGCACCTGACGTTTTTTCTTCTCGCACTCGGCTTCCATTCGGCGCAAACATTCAGTCAAGACTGCGCGGCCCCATTCCAAATCAAGGGCATCGGCGGATGGCGGCGCAGATTCCAGTAGGGGCAATGTCTTCTCCGGGTCAACGAATCGGCCTTGCGACGGGCAACGCTTCTTGGCCCCCTCTGCGCGTGCGACACCAATGACGAAGCGGTGCAGTGAGGTCAGCAGGAAAGTGCGGAACCTGCCCTTCGCGTGGTCTGCCCGGCTTATAAGGTCATGCTCTAGTACCTTATTGGTCACAAACGCTTGGAGAAGGTCGTCGGCCTGGTCAGGCGGTATGCCCATGTGGCGGGTCAGGTGAGCCTTCAGGGCCGGCAGATAGCGCACCAGTAACTGGTTAAGGGCCTGGGCGTGGCCTGCGCCACCTCGCTTTCCCGCGCGGCCTACCATCGTCCAGTCTGTGGTAGGAAAGACGCTTGCTCGTGAGGGCCCTTGCTTAGGCATGTCCCTTCTCTGTATGCCTCCGCCGCCTTTGTCGCTTCACTTTATCATCTGTGCCGTCATTTGCAAGTGGTAAAAAATCCGAAATGGCCTCACATCGCGAGGCAGATTGCGTATATAATGAGTGAGGGGAGGTAAGGGGGGGCCGATAGCGGGCCTGCTGAAGAACGGACGAGCGCATGGTTTTTTCGGAAGGCGGCCAGGCAACGCGGACAGACGTTTACGCAAAACTTCAAAAGGCCAAGACACACTCTTCATTCTTGGCCACATCTCCGCTCTACAATTCGTTGCGGGGGCCAATCTTTCCCGCGACGGCTTTGCACCCATTGACTGGCATCTACCTTGCGCGCGGGGGGCTTTGGCTGGCGGTCCGGGTCGTCCACGCGGTAGAGGAGCCCGGGTTCATCCCGGGACCGCGTGGCACCCGGGAGGGGTGATTATTGGAGAAGGGGGCTTGGGCCCCCTTCTCCATGGGGCTGTGTAAAGCCGCCAATTGTTGTAAGCGCCTGTTATACAAATACTTATCCCACTGTGTGGCATTCGTATCTTCCAAGTTGGCGAGTGTAAGGGGGGTGTACAATAATTCTGGAGCGCGAGTCGTATTGGGGCAATCGTGAATGGAGGGGACAGTAGGGACCAGCCCCCGAAAAAGAAGGCGGGCAGGCAGCCTAAGAGCGCCTGCCCCTGAGGGGGCCGACTCCCGTTTTTGCGGGAGAGTAGCCTGGGTCCTTCTTTCACTAGTATTATACGTCACTTTTGCACCATCTGCCCAGAGGATTTTCGGATTTTTTTGATGTGCGTCTAAGGCCTTGTCGTAAGGCAACTTACGAGCGGCGATTCACCAGTAGATATAGGAGGTGAAGCGGTTGCGGTCGGCGGCGGGCAGCGCCATGACATCGGGGATGATGTAGCGGTTGTCAAGCGCATCCAAAAGCACCTTGCCGCGATCGCCGTAGTCCTCGGCACGATCATAGCGCCAAGGCATCATGAACTCTTCGCGTCCGCGCTGCGTCTCCACATCAAAGAACAGGAGGCCATATTCACACTTGATCCCGTAGATTCGGGAGATTATCTGCTCGTGATATTGCTTGGCCAGGCTGGCTCGCACCAGTGTCTGCTGATCTGGCGGAAACCGTTCCAGATCCTCAATAATGCCGACTTCCTTGGTCTTGTCGTCCAAGTCAGTGTAACGCAGGCTGATATAGCGGTCGGGGTGGGTGATGGGGAACATGCGCACGGCGAAGACGCCTCGGTAGAGCGTGTCGCCCTTCACCGCGCAATGGAGCAGCGAGAACGTGCCCTCAAAGATTTTACAGTTTTCCGGGGTCAGGCGACGCACGCCAGTTTCGGGTGGCGCGGGGGTCTGAGTGCTGGAAACTTCCGTAGCCATGCACTGTGCCTCCTTACAGCGCCTCCAAGCGCGTCAGTTCTGTCTGAATCCGAACCAAGTTGTAGTAGACGCCCTTCATGGCCATGAGTTCTTCGTGGGTACCAGATTCTACGATGCGCCCCTCATCCAGTACGAAGATGCGGTCGGCATTCTTCAACGTGGAGAGGCGATGGGCGACGGCGATGGTCGTCCGGCCCTTGCCGAGGACGGCAAGCGCCTTCTGGATCTCCTGCTCGGACTCGGTGTCCACCGAGGAAGTGGCTTCGTCAAGAATGAGGATTTTTGGGTCGCAGAGGATGGCGCGGGCGATGCTGACGCGCTGGCGTTCGCCCCCGGAGAGACCTGCGCCACGCTCGCCCAGTTGGCGGTCATAGGCTCCGGGCATGCGGGCGATGAAGTCATGGGCGTTGGCTGCCCGCGCCGCATCCATTACCTGCATCGGCGTGGCGTCGGGGCGACCGTAGGCGATGTTTTCATGGATGCTGGCGCGGAAGAGGAACGGCTCCTGCAGCACCAACGCCACCTGACGGTGCAGGTCGGCTGAGGCTATACGGCGGACGTCCACCCCATCAATCAGCACTTCGCCCTGCTGCACGTCATAAAAGCGGCAGATGAGGTAGACTAGGCTGGTCTTGCCGGAGCCGCTCTTGCCGACGATGCCGATGAATTGCCCCGGTTCAATCTTGAGGTTGATGTTCTTCAGGACCGGTGTGTAGGGATCGTAGCCGAAGGTGACGTGGCGGAACTCAATGCTGCCCTTGATATCGGGCAGGCGCACGGCGTTCGGGTCCTCCTCCACTGTGGAGGTGGTGTCCAAGACCTCAAAGACGCGCTGGCCGGCGGTGATAAAGCCGGTGACCCAGTTACTGAACATGCTCAGGGCGGAGATCGGGCCGTAAAACATGCCGATGTAGCCGAAGAACGCCATCAGGTCGCCAAGGGTCATCTTCTTGGCCAAGACGCTGCTGCCGCCCGCCCACCAGATGATGAGGCCGCCGAGGCTGAAGACGAAGGCCATGATCGGGTGAAAGGTGTGGACACTCAACTCTACCGAGCGTCGGGCGTCCTGCATGTAGCGCGCCGCCGCCGCAAAGCGTCGCTCCTCGTGCTCCTCCTGGCCAAAGGCCTTCACCATGCGGATGCCAGATAGAAGTCCGCTGAGCAGTTGCGCCATTTTGGATTGACTATCCCACAGGCGATAGTAACGGGGGTAGATGTGCTTCCAGAAAAAGGTCGTGCCCACCACTACGAAGGGAATAGGCATCAGCACCAGGATGGCCAGGCGCCAGTTCATGAAGAACAAAACCGTGCCGATGCCGAGCACCAGCATGAGGTTAAGTAGGAAACCATGGCCGACCTGCACGACGAAGCCCTGGAAGTAATCCACGTCGTAGAGGACGCGGCTCATAAGGCTGCCGACGGAGTGGCGGTCGTAATATTCCACATTGACTGATACCAGTTTCTGCTGCAGGCGCTGGCGGAGTTCGCGGGTGATGCGCGTACCAATGAGGCTGCTGGTACGTCCTATGAAGATGTTGAGGAGGTGGCGGCTGGCATAGATGCACACCAGCATCATGAGTATGAGCGGCAGCCACTGTGCCCGTTCGCCCGGGAGACGGCCACGCAGGTAGCGAAGGACCCAACTTTCCCGCGCCTCCGGCACTGGCTGCAACACGCCATCCACCAGAACGCGCGTCAACTGTGCCGGGATGAGGTCCAGTCCGACACCAATGAGCATCATGCCCAAAAGAAGGAGAACGAACCCCCAGTAGGGTTGCATGAGTCCGAGTGTACGGCGGAAGATGCCCCGGCGGGCTGAGCAGCGCGGACAGGATACCCCGCGCCCCGGCAGCGGCAGACCGCATACAGCGCACACGCATTCGCTCGGCTTCGTCAGTGCCTCCCCTTGGATGGGCTGGCCCTTTAGGAGGCGCTCAATCTGGACGCGGGCGCGCCCGAACATCTCACGACGGGCATTGCTGAAGCGCACCACGTCCACATACAGGCCATCCATCATCAGTTGGAGGAAGGCGCTGCCGATGGTCTGAAAGGCCCGGACTTTCTGCACATCCTTGAGCGCGAACGGACCGCGCAGCGGCGCCTTATGCCCCGCCGCCAGAGCCAAGACGTGGGTCTTTGTAACGACGAGCCAGACCTCGCGCGAACTGCCGTCAAGGTCCAAGTCGCTGCACAGGCTGAAAAGGCAGGAGTCGTCGGTGATGCCCAGAGCCGCCGCCTCAGTGCGGACGGAATCCGGCACTTTATGCAGAATTGGGCGAGTCTCGGAAAGTTTCATAGCAGATAGCGCTGGAGACCCTTGCCACGCTCCAGCGTTTGAGCATTTTTCAATTGTAGGCCCTGCCGCCTGCCTGCAGGCGGCGGTTCAACCTGTCTAGATGCTGAGATTATACCGTGGCGCCGTCTTGGACGCAATGTGCCGCCGGACAGAGTACCGTGGGTGCCACGCTATTTGTCCTGCCCGGCCAAATTGCTAGACTGATATAATCGGAGCAGGGTTGGCGTGGTATGAAAGTCGGAGGGCAGTGGTCATGTTACCTGCGATATTCTGTGCTATCGTCGCGGCAGCGGGGGGCGCCGGCAGCTGGTCAGTGGCCGCGCAGCCAGATTTGAAGGCACAGTTGGATGCTGCCCCGGCCCTGCAGGTTGAAGACTTGGGGTCGCCCGCGCGCAGCGTTACCAACTACCCGCCTTGTCTTGTCCCCAACCCGGACGGCAGGACTTGGGACGTACTCCAATGGTATTACAAGACCTACTACGGCCCAACCTGGCTCTACGCGATTGATTTGGGCACTGGCGAGGTAAAGAAACAGCGCTTCCCCGACCGCCACCAGATTCACTTAGCTGGCCAGACCCTCGCACCAGACGGCAAGTACTACATTGTGACGCCGGTCTGGGGCAGGGGCGGCGGCATGGACCTGTTCGTTTACGACCCTGCCACGAACACGCTGGAGGAACGCGGGCGCATTGTCCCAGACCTGGTGGGCGAGCGGCGTGACCTGATCGTCGGACCCGATGGGCGACTCTACGGCACCGGCAACTACGTCAATCCACCCAAAGCGGGCGCGTATGTCTACGACCCCAAGACTCGCCAAGTCCGCAACTACGGCCCCATCGGGCCGAGCCACGCTCCCAACGCCTGCTGGGGGTACTACCTGGGGGTGTGCGACACGCACATCTACGTCGCCAGCGGCAAGATTCCGTGGTATTTGGTGGCAGTGAACATTGAAACCGGCGAGGACAAGGTCCTGCTTGAAGCCCCAGCCGTTGGCATCATCCAGATCAGGCAGCGTTTTCCTGGTGCAGTAGCTGAAGTCCGCCAGGAAGAGGGCGGGCCGCGCAAGGAGTACTGGCTCTATCGCGGCCAGGCCATCCCCAAGGTGGAGGATAAACCGCCTTGGCCGCCGAAGGAGTCGCCGGTGCCCAAGCCTCCGCCGCGTCCCGAACTCTACACCGGCGAGACGTATCCCGATGCCCAGGGCAATGCCAAGCTCTGGTACCGCCTACCGGAGGATGCCGCCCGCTTGGCCAAAATAGCCTCTCCCGGAGTCAAGCCTGAAGACTTGGGGTGGAAATGCGTCCACCTGAGCGGTATCGAGACCTATCCTTTGCCGCTCCACCGTCTCGTTCTGCTGCCGAATGGTAAGATTTTCGGACGTGCCTTTGGCTACCTGGGCAACTTCCTTTTTGATCCGGCAACCGGTCAATCCGAGTTCCTCGGTGATGGCGGCGGCGAGACCTATACTTACCTCCTCCACGAGGGCAAACTCTGGTGGAGTGGCTATCCAAGTGGCCCCGTCTATGTCTATGACCCAGCCAAGCCCTGGACCATTGGCAAGAGCGGGCCCCCTGGCCACGCCGCCCCTACAGAGACCGACCCGGCCAGCAATCCACGCCTCTTGGGCCGCCTCTTTGACAAGACTCGCGCTAAACTCATGCGTGGCAGCGCCGCCGGTGCCGACGGTCGTATCTACTTCGGTGGCATGGGACTACGCGACTACGAGGGCGGCAGTTTCGGATGGGTTGACCCCAGGACTGGCGAGATGGGCGGCTTCTGGCGTCCGCTGAGCGGCTACCGCGTTTACTGGCTTACTGCGGCGGCGCAGGGGCGCTACATCGTGATGAGCACCCGCACGGGCAACGACGAACTCAATAATAATCAGAAGCCGCCGGAGGCCAAGATTTTCGTCTGGGACACGTTGTCGCAGCAGATTGTACGTGAAATCGTGCCGGTGCCCAGGGCTGACCGCACCGGCCCCCTGGCAGAAATCAGCGGCGGCGGCATGCAGGAAGTTCGTCTGATTGGCATCGCTGACGACCCCGAGACCAAGGGGGCGGGCATTATCTATGGCGTGGATATCCGGTCCGGCGAGGTTTTATTCCGCAAGACCGTCCCGTATGCGCTGACCTTCCCTGTCGGCCACCAATCTTCTCCCATCTCTGATTATCGCCTCGGCCCCGATGGGTGGATATGGACGTTCCTGGGAAAGACGCTTGTGCGCATCCGGCCCGCCGATGCCTGGGTGGTACCTGTGGGGCGGGTGGAGGTTACAGGCTCCTTCGCTTTCGTTGGCCCCGACCTCTACCTGAGCGGCACCGAGCAGTTGCGTCGCATCCGCAACGCTGTCAAGCCCTGAGCCGGCGTCGCCCTGTTCGCCCTACAGCAATTCGTCCGCGTTTTCGGCGACCTTGCGGTAGGCCAGAGCGTATTGGGCGATAATGTCGGGGCGATCATGCTTGAACCATGGTACACCGTAGGCGATTTCGGCGATGTTTTCAGCGACAGGCAGGCTGCCCGGCCCTTGGCGGACGTCACGCTGGCCAAAGGCAATCATGGTGGGTTTGCCCTGGTTGAAGATGTCGGCGGTGTGGAAGACCGGGTGGAGGTGAAGTGGGAAGTTGGCGCCGGGGTTGCACCCGCCGACGCCCTCGGCCCGGACTGCTTCGCAGAACTTCGCGCAGGGTAGGCCGCCGAGTTCTTCGGCGCGATAGAGGCCGCGGGCGCAGTACCAGCCGCCCATGGTGCAGTTGGAGTCCTTGGGTGGCCGGTGGGCGCGGATGCCCGGCACGCCCTCCAAGAGATCCCAGAAGCGGTTCATCGCCCGCTGAATCTCGGCAATGCGTGCCGGATAGTATTTCAATTGCACCCGGCCCATAGCTGAGCAGGTCTGGTTCATCCGGTGCTTGTAGCCGCCGAGAGGCACGCCCGCATAGCGTTTGAGAGCGGCGATGGTCACTTGGTTGTCGGCGGCTTCGTAGCGGGTGGGCACGCCAGTGCGCTCATAGTGGCCGTAGGCGATGCAGCGCTCATAGAGTTCGCGGTCATTGGTGACAATCATTCCCGCCTCGCCGATGGCGAAACTCTTGCCCGCCATCATGCTCATCGCCGCGATGTCGCCAATGGTGCCGACCATGCGGCCCTTGTAGAGTGTTCCATGCGCATGGCTGACGTCCTCAATGACGCGCACCCCGTGTCTTCGGGCAATGGCCATGATGCGGTCCATGTCAGCCGGGTAGCCGGCGTAGTGGACGACGACGATAGCCCGCGTGCGCGGCCCGATGCGATGCTCAATGTCATCCGGGTCAATGCAGAGGGTATCGCGTGCAATGTCGGCAAAGTTGACGGCGGCACCGAGCGTAAGTGCCTGGAGACAGGACGCCCAGTAGGTCATGGAAGGAGCGATAATCTCGTCACCGGCGCCGACGCCACAGGCCCACATCGCTGCTCGCACGCTCTCGGTGCCGTTGCAATAGCCGAGCGCGTACTTCATGCCCATCCAGTCGGCAAACTCCCGCTCAAATTGTTTAGTGATGTCCGTGCCGCTCATGGCGCCGCGGCGCAACACGTCAAGCACGGCCTCCTCGTCCTCACGCGTTACGATGGGCCACTTGAAGATGTCGCCGGGGTCGCAGGTGACAGCCTTGGGCCCGCCATTAATGGCTAGTTTTGTGGTCTTTACCGACACGTGTCACCCTCCTTGTTGTTCCGGGGTCGCCGTACGTGCCTTGGCGCAAGAGCCGCAGGCTTATAATCGCAAAATGCGAAAGAGATTGCTGTAGTCATCGGTCCAGATGAACGGGCGCTGCGCTGGCTGGCTCTGTTCGGCGGCGCGCACCTCCTCAAGGTCGAAGAATGGCGAATCGTGGCCCACAAGCACCCAGTTGCAGCGCTCGTACTCTTTGTCTTTATCGCCGGTGTACTTGTCGGGGTCATAGTCAATTGCGACCAGGCGCAGGCCGAAGTGTTCGGCCAGCCCGCTCACTATCGGCAGCAGGTCCAGGTGGCGGTTGGAGATGTGGACCGCGATGATACCATCCGGTCGCATGTGCTGCAGATAAATTGCAAAGGCCTCGCGGGTAAGGAGGTGGACGGGCACTGCGTCGCCGCTGAAGGCGTCCAGGACTAGGATGTCAAACTGTTTTGGGGTGGCAAGTTCCCGTTCCAGAGAGAGTCGTGCATCCCCCATAACCACATCCCACCTGGCCCGAGTGTCGCGCAGGTAGGTGAAGCGTGTCGTCGCCAGCCGGAGGATGTCGGGGTTGATTTCGTAGAAGCGCCAGTAGTCGTCCCTCTGGCCGTAGGCGATGATGCTGCCGGTGCCGAGGCCGGCGACGCCGACGCGCAGGCCTGATTGCGCCTGGCGCTTGAGGCGCAGTGCCAGGCCGATGCCGCTGCGTTCGGCATAATAGGAGGTGATGGCGCCGCGCTTGTCCGGATGGAGATATTGCCAGCCGTGGTTGATGCCGCCGTGAATAAGCGTGTATTTATGGCGCTCGGGGCTGTACTCGTGGGATTCGGTCACGCGTACGACGCCGTAGAAATTGCGGGCGACATCCACGCAGCGGCGGGTCATCTGGTGGGCCTGGCGTTCCAGAATCCCTCCCAGCCCGCCGAACACCGCCACGGAAACCGCAGCGTAGCCCCACGGCCACCAGAAGCGTCGCCAGCGGCGGTCCGCTTGGGTGTTTTCGGTGCTATACCAGAGAGCGATGAGTGCCAGCGCACAGCAACTCCAGATGCCAAAGTGCAGTTCAAGGTAGGTCTTGAAGATGAGGGGAGCGACGAGGCCGACGAAGACGCCGCCCAGCGCCCCGCCCGCGGCAATCATCAGGTAGAAGGAGGTCAGATAGCGTGGAGCTGGCTTCAGCCGCGCCAGTTCGCCGTGGCAGACCATGCAGCAGGCGAACAGTCCCAGGCAATACAGGCCCACCTGCGCCAGGAGGCTGGCATATGAGGCCTTGTACATTACCCAGCACATCCCCGCCACCGCAACAATGAGAAGCGGCCAGAAGACCGGGCGGAAATACCACCTTTCGTTGTCAAAGCAGATGATGAACGAGGCCAGATAAAGTGCCAGGGGCAGTACCCACAGGAAGGGCACTACTGCCATGTCTTGGCATATTTGATTTGTCACCGCTAAAAGCATGACCGAGGCGCTAGCCGCCAGCATCAGCCAGAGGAGTTGCAGGCTCAGAGGCGGGCGAGTGATGACTGCGGGCGGTTCCGGGGCGCCAGCGCCGGCATGCGCTTCGCCACTGGTCCGCCACAGGCGCGCTGCGCACCAGGCACAGGCGAGAGCGAAGAAAACAAACCCCGCCGACCACGCCACCACCTGCCGACTGGACGAGAGGTTGGGCTCAACCAGGAACGGGTAAGTAGTCAGCGCCAGGAGCGAGCCAGCGTTGGACAGGGCGTAGAGGCGATAGGGCGAGACGGCAGGGTTGGCGCGCGAAAACCACGCTTGGAGGATGGGACTCGTCGTCGCCAGCACGAAGTAAGGCAGCCCCACCGTCACTGCGAGGAGGCCAATAATGCGCCAAGTGGGGTCTTCCGCTCCCTCCGGCTTCCACCGCGCATCGGGACGGATCGGCAGCGCCATCAGCGCCGCGGCAATTACGACCAGATGCAAAATCACTTGTTGGCGCGGCCGCAGGCGCATGCTCACCAGGTGTGCGTAAGTGTAGCCCGCCAGGAGCGCCGCCTGGAAGAAGAGCATGCAGGTCGTCCACACCGTCGGCGTCCCGCCAAACCAGGGCAGGATGCACTTGCTGATGAGCGGCTGCACCTGGAAGAGCAGAAAGGCGCTCAGAAAGACAGTTACGGCAAAAGGCAGCACCTTCGCCTCACAATCAAGGTTTCGAACACCACGTCTTCCCACAGGCTCACCGCGGGGACGGCAGTGAGCCGAAATCCCAGCACCCCGGCCACTCCTCGGCGTAGGTGATGGTGGCGTGGTGAATGGCGCAGCGCGCCTTTTCCTCGGCGGTGATGGCCGGCAGTCCGGCGTAGGGCTGATTGATCTTCTTCACGCGCACGCGAAAAGCCAGCGTCTGCGTTCTACCGCCGCCGTGCGGCAGGAGTTTGCACATGTCGACACGTGGCACACTCTCCGCCCGCAGCAGGCCGCTGGCAACGCTGTCGAAAACCACAAGGCAGTTCTCGGCCCGGAACCTTGCGTCCGGATTGATATCCCAGCAGTAGAGCGGGTCGCGCCCGTTGCAATATGGGGAGATCTTGGGATTGCCGGTGAAAAGACGCAGGACGCCATCAGGGCAGGCGTACGCGGTCAACGGGGCGTTGGTGGACAGGTCCTCGGGATAGACCGGCTCGAGCACGCTGGCAAATGGGTCGTCTGTGCGTGCCCAGGCGATGCGTCCAGCGGGATGCCCCGTCCGGGCGGCGATAACCCAACTGTCGCGGTAGCGCGCCAGACTCGCTTCGCTCAACGACCAGTGCGCATCGCGGAGGAACGGCCCGGTTTCCACCCACTCGTAAAGTCCCAGGGCCGCATTGTAACGATATTTCAGCGCCGCCACCCCGCCGTTGCGGAAGTGATTGCAGTCGGCCCATTCGGTGGCGTCACGGTTGAAAGGCACTGCCTGGACAAACGATTGATTCATATGACCGGCATCGGCGGCGCTGCAGAAGGCCTCGCCACTCTCGTAGCCCTTCTGGCGCAGGGGGCGGACCGGCTGCACGATTTCGATGTCGTCCTCGCGGTCGTTGAGGCGGAATTGGACCCATTCTACTCCCTGCGTGCGCTCCACCCGATTCAGATGTACGCCATCGCCCGAAACAAGACCCCCTTGGATGTTGAGACCTATGACGCGCCACTTGGCAACAAACAAGTTGGCGTGCGGCACGGGCCGCCCCGCGATGCGTGCGCCCTTGGGCACGCCGAAGGCCACGGGGTGCCCATGCTGCTTGAAATAGCGGGCACCCTCTCCGAACGGGTCCCAATCGTCCACCGAACGCGAGAGCAAGCCCTCGCGGATGACCTCGCCATCGGGTGCGCCGCGGCGAATTTGATAGATGATGCTGCGGTCGTCGTCCACCCCGCGGAAGCCGCGCGTCGCATACACGACGAGCCAGCGGTCGCGGCTTACCGGAATGCCGTTCGGGTGCGCCGGTACCACGTCATCGCTGCGCCGCTCGCCAAGGAGAGAACACTCGCCGACGAGGACCCCCTTGTGATCAATTTTCTCGATCATCATCGCGTGCTTGTTTTCTGTCATGACGAAAGGGCGCGAGAGGCGTTGGGCACCTTGTCGCCATGGCCAATCTCGGCCAGGAGGCGCATGAACCGCCGCCCGTACTCAATATAGTTGGCGTACTTAACGGCTTCGGGCGACTGGACGCTGGCATCGTGCTGCACGACCGCCAGGTGCGGCTCCATGGAGAAGCCGCCATCGTAGCCGCGGTCAAGGAGGTCCTTGACGATGCGCCGGACGTCGCCCTGTCCCTCGCCGGGAAAGGTGAAGATCACTTTCCCCGCCTTCTCGTCCCAGATGCCGTCCTTGATGTGAACATAGACGATGTGCTCCCGCACATGGGAGTAGAACTCCCAGGCCGACTGCTTCGGATAAGGCGGCGGCTTGCTGCGGTCATCGCTGAAGACGGGGTTGCCGGTGTCGAACACCAGTTTGAGGCCGGGCACGTTCTCCAAGAGGCGCAGGGTATAGGTCCAGCCCATGCCGCCATAGTTCATGCAATTTTCGTGCACTGCGGTTATGCCGGCGTCGGCGAACATCTTCTGCAGGATGCGCAGGCGGCGAAAGCGCTCCTCGGCCATCTGGTCCTCCGGCCCACGGTCCTTGAGGATAGCGAAACTCATGATGCGGATGAGGCGGCAGCCGAGGCGCTGCATGCGCGGGATGGCGCGTTTCGCCTCGGCGAGGGAAGTATCAAAAGTCTCCGTGATTTGCTTGCCCCAGTTGGCGATGGCGGAGCCGAAGCAGTTGATCTTGACGCCAGCGCGCGAGAGTTCAGCGCAGACGGCTTCAAACTCGGCGTCGGAAATATCGTGGATATTCCTGCCGCCGATATTGCGTGCCTCAATATACTCCCAGCCCAGTTCCTTCGTGGCGCGAATCTGGCCGGCGATGTCGGCAGCGGCTTCGTCTGCAAATCCTGTCAGATACATAGCGCTCCCCCGCATACAAAGAATCCGCCCGCCCCGCGGACGGGCGCACTACTGGTAATCTACCGGATTTGCGTCCCCTGCTTCAAGCGGGACAGCGCGTGGGGTGTGCTTTGCTGTGTTTCTTTGACGGGCTCGCTCCCCGCATCGGCAGACTGTTGCATCGGACGCGTCATTCTAACAGAATACAATGCCTGCACCGACAGCCACCAGCACACTACAGGCACGTCGGGTGAGTGAACTAGGCTATGGGCCAAGAGGAACTGCTGCTCGGCGACGGGGGTGGAGTGACGCGCGATGCCGGCAGCAGCGCGGCGCTCATCCTTGCGACCTTTCTCGGCATCGGTGGCATATTCTTTATCGCCTTCTACACCCACTGGTATGAGACCGTCGTCCTCCGGATGCCGGAAGAACGGCAACTCGCGCCGCACTCACTGCCCCCCATCGTTTTCTGCATGATGTTCCTGCTTCTGGTCAGCCTTAATCCACTCCTGCACCGCTTAATGCCGTCCCTGTACCTGCGCCGTCGCGAACTGGTCATCATCTTCGCCATGTGGCTGGTGGCCAGCGTCATCACCTACGCCAGTTTCATCAACGGAATAATACTGAACATCGGCATTCTCTTCGGACCGGGGATGGCAATGCCGGCCATGGAGCGCGTCGGCCTCCTGAATTACCTGCCGGCGCATCTTTTTCTTCCTCCTGAGGCCTCGCGGGAGTTTTACTATGGGCGCTTTGATGGGCTGAGCCGCATCCCGTTCAGCGCCGTGCCCTGGGACCTCTGGGTGGGGCCGCTGTGCTTCTGGGTGCCCTTCATGCTCGCCGCACTCCTCATCATGTCGTCGCTGGTGCAGGTGGTTCACCGACAGTGGTCAAGACACGAATTGCTCTCCTATCCCATCGCCAGCGTCGCGGACTCGCTGATTGTTCAGCGCCGCGACCGTGCCTGGCCGGTGCTCTTCTACTGCCGTGGGTTCTGGATCGGCTTCGCCGTCGTCGGCGGGATTTATCTGCTTAACGGCTTCGGTGCCTTCTTCCCCTCAGTGCCCAGAGTGCCGATGTCTTACTGGCACTCCGACCTGGTGCGCGAGTTTCGCTTCCTCCAGTATGGCAGTACCTACGCTTTCTCGCTTTTCCGCGGCCTGGTGCATCCCTACATGATTGCTATTGCGGTGCTCCTGCCCACCGAGTTGTCGCTCACCAGTTGGCTGGGCTGGGTCCTGCTGATTTTCGGGACGGCGCTGCATTTTCAGCTGACCGGCGACACCATCACCGAGAAACAGAGCATGTGCGCGCAATGGGGGATGATGCTCGGCATCGTCGGCTTCCTGGCCCTGGTGGGCTGGCGCGAGTATGCGCGCATCCTGCGCTGCGCTTTCACCTTGCGCCGCGATGAAGACACGGCCATCCGCGACGCGGCGATAGCGTGCCGGGTTCTCGTGATGGCCATGGTCGCCCTCGTTGGCCTGTTCATCTACGCCGGGCTGGACTGGTTGCTGGCGATTGTGCTGGTTTGCGCCTTCGCCCTTGTCGTCATTGTCATGGCGCGCATCACCGCCGAGATGGGTTTTCCCTTCCTGTGGAGTTTCATCGGGATGAGCCGGTTTCTCCCCTGGAAATTGCTGGGGCCGGGAGCCTTGGGACCACGCAGCATGGCGGTCATGGCCGTCATTGGCGGCATGCTCGACATTCATCCCGGCAACACGCTGCCGGCGAACGAGACTACCTACCGCAAATTAGAAGAGGGCACCGTCTGCCGCCTGCCGCGCCAGCGCTTCAACCTCATCCTACTCCTGGCAGCCGTGGTGAGTATTGCTGCGGGCATCGTCGCGCACCTGTGGGACGACTATAGTTACGGTGCCAACCGTGAACTTGTGGGCCGCACCTACCTGCGCAAGTGGATAGTGGACCCGACCGCCGGCGACATCAGTCGCGTCCAGCTTGAGGGCAAGGCGGAGCAACTGGACGCCACCACCGGTCTGGCGAAACTCAGGCTCGCTGCCCCCGAGCCCGGTTTTGTGCGCTACCTCATCTACGGTTTCGTCCTCGTCGGCGGCTGCGCCTTCATGCGGCTGCGCTTTTCCTGGTGGCCGTTCCACCCCCTGCCGCTCCTCTTTCTCAACACCTGGATTCTCTCGCGCCTCTACTTTTCCTTCTTCCTCGGCTGGTGTCTGAAGACCGGACTGACCCGTATCGGAGGCGGCAAGGTCTTTGTCCGCTCCAAGCCTTTCTTCTTTGGCGTCATCGCCGGCCAGGTGGTGATCAGTTGCCTGTGGTTGTTTGTGGGCGGCATCTATTACGTGGTCACCGGCGAGGCCCCGCCGCGCGATCTCGTCGGGTATATCATCTGAGAGGTGGTTGCCTCAGGGCGGTGTCGGCAAAGCGCACCCTCCGGGCCTCATCTCGTTGAGGGCGTACACTGTGGCCTGTCCCTTCAGGCACAGGCGCAGATGAAGCGGGTGTGCGATGGTCGGCAGACGCTCGCCGCATCGCCAGCGCAGCGGCACGCGCAGGCCGCCCGTGCGGATGGGCAGGAAGTCCTCATCAGTGTAGGGCAGGATGCGGCAGCCGTCGGAATAGCGCAGCGAGGCGGTAATTTCCGCCCCCGCCGGCACATCGCAATTGAGCGTGAGCGCGTCGGCCTCCTCCAGCAGCGCGACTGTCAGATATCCGGGCCGCGCCGTATCCCGCGGCGTCAGGCCGGCAAATCGGTCGCGAGGCGCTTCGGCCACACCGATGCCCACTTGGCCCGTGCAGCCGTCACCGAGGAGACGGTGTGGATTCGCAGGATCGCGCTGTCCGTGCGGGTAGGGCCGGCCATCGTAATACATGAGCATCCGGTCGCCGTCAAAGACCCACTGTCCGCCCGAGCGCACCATGCCGCAATCAAAGCAGCCTGTCTCGCCCGTACCAAAATACTCGGCGCGGTCGGCGACGCGATGAAAACGCACACCATCGCGGCTCACCGCCAGTTGCACATGAAAGCGCGCCAGTTCAAAGGGCGTCAACGGGTTCCAGGTGACGATCTCGTCCTGGATTTCCATCATCTGGATCAGGCCAATAAAGAGGCCATCGTGCCAGGTAACGGTCATTCCGTGGATCTGATGCACGCGCGGGTCGTCGATGGCGTCCGATTCAAGGCACACCTGCGGCGAGGACCACTCCAGCGTGTCTGTGCTAGTGGCGGTTACTACTTGGCGGATGCGTCTCCCGTTCTCGTCCAGGCGGTTGGCGCGAAAATACATGCGGTAGCAGCGCCGCAGCGGATCCCAAACCACTGTATGGTCGCCGTCGGACATGCCGGGAATGCCAAACCGGGCATCCGGTGGCTCCCAGCGCAGGCCGTCCACCGAGTCGGCCAGATACACCGCGCGGTAGGTCTGGTTGACGTTCGGGTAGTATTTGCTCCAGTCAAAATCGGGTGTGTAATTCGGGTGGCGCATGAGGCGTAATTTGTCGGCGGGATGTAGGCCGCCGTGCTTCGGAACATACTGAAACTCGTGCTGCTCAATGCGGGAATCAAAAACAAGGAAGAAGCGGTAGGCCCCCCGCGCCTCGTGATAGAAATGGACATTGGGGGCGGACACGTTGAAGCGCTGGCCGTAGAGGATGTTGGTGGTTGCCCAGCCGGCATGTGCCCATTCAGGGCGCAGGACCTTCTCAAAGTGGACGCCGTCGGCCGACTCCGCGTAGGCGAGATACTGCTCCGCCCGCCGCTGTGCTCCGATGGCCGAATACCACATCCGGAACGTCGCGCCATCCTTCAGGACGCTGCCCTGGAAGTAGACGCCTTTGGCCTCCCACGGATATTCCGGCCGGATGATGGGTTCCTGCTGCAGACGGCGCGGTGGCACGAGCCGTTCCACCAGGTTGCACGTTGAGTGGCATAAGTGCAGTGCAGGTAGCAGCATCTTGCACGCCTCCCCTCCCCGGAACCACCGCGGCGGTGCCTCCCTGCCACCTGCTGAGTTCCAGGGCCACAATTCACGCGCGGCGCAGCCGCTAACTTCCCTCACGCACGAGGGTGACGCGCGTGCCATCAAATACGCGCGTCGCCCCGCTGTCAAGGCGCAGGATGAGGCCTTCTTCCAGGGCCAGGTCAACCACTCGCCCCGTGTATCGTCGCCCATTTTCCTCAATGGTGACGCGCTCACCTAGGGTGGCAGAATATTGCCGCCAATGGTTGCCGATAAAGTGATAGTGGCCGGCCCGCAATTCGGCATACCAGCGGTCCAGGGCACGAAGGAGGGCGCGGAGTACGGCAATCCGTTCTGCTGGATGCCCCAACTCCATCTGCACGCTTGTGGCTATGGGCCGCAGTTCTGCAGGCATCTGGCTTTCGGTGAGGTTGACATTGAGGCCGAGTCCCAGGACGAAGTCAGTGCGTCCGGCTGCCTCTCGTGCCTCCACGAGGATGCCCCCCATTTTCCGACCGCGCACGACGATGTCGTTGGGCCAGCGGATGAGCGCCGGCAGGCGAAAGGATTCCTGGAGCGCCTCCACCACGCCGACCGCGCCGAGGACCGTCAGGAGGGTTGTTTGTGCGCGCGCCAGTCCGGGGCGCAGGAGCACCGACATCAGCACTCCTGCGCGCGGTGGACACTCCCAGCGTCGTCCGAAGCGTCCACGGCCAGCCGTCTGCTCCTCAGCGAGCACAGTCAACCCGTCGCGCGCACCCCGTCTCCAGTGTTCCCAGGCCACATCGTTGGTTGAGCCTGTCTCTTCCATGCAGATAACATCACGGCCAATAACCTGGGTGCCGAGGTCACGCACGATCTCGTAGTGGAGGAGTCTATCCTCCATGCCTGTAAGGCGCAGCCCGCGCGTGGTGTCCTCCTCCACGCGGTAGCCCAGTTGGCGCAGTTCGGCTGCAGCTCGCGCCAATCGCGCGGCGGTAGTACGCAGGTGTGTCGCCAAGTTACCTGGCGGGCACCACTCTCCCTGACGCGCCCGCAGGAATTCCAGGAGGCGATAACGGTTCATATGTGCCAGTGACCAGTATCCAGCAGTGCAGGCCAAAACCTCAGCGCACCCTTTGCTTGACCAGGTTCATCAGCCCGCCCGCCTCTATGATGCGACGGATTTCCGGGGGGAATGGCTCGATGGCGAACTTCCGCCCACTGCGGAGGTGGCGGAGGAGGCCTTTGGCGATGTCGACTTCCACTTCGTCGCCCTCCTGAATGACCACCACCGCTGCCGGGCACTCAATGATGGGCAGGCCGGTGTTGATGGCGTTGCGGAAAAAGATGCGCGCGAAGGAGGCAGCGATAACGCAGGCTATCCCTGCCCCGCGCAGTGCCACTGGCGCATGTTCCCGCGACGAGCCGCAGCCGAAGTTCTCGCCGGCGACCAAGATATCGCCGGGCCGCACTTTGGCGGCAAACTGCGGGCACACGTCCTCCATGCAGTGCGCGCCGAGTTCCCGTGGGTCGGTCGTATTCAGATAGCGCGCCGGGATGATAGCATCGGTGTCCACGTTGTCGCCGAACTTCCAGCATCTGCCGCGGATGATCATGTCAGGATTCCTTATCCCGTCCGACGCAATGAATGCAGGCCTGAAGGCCGTTTCATTGGCACTCCGCGCTCCCCAATTCGTCCGGATGCGTGATGACGCCGGTGACTGCCGAGGCAGCGGCAACGGCGGGGCCGCAGAGATAGACCTCGCTATCCTTGTGTCCCATTCGTCCGACGAAGTTGCGGTTGGTGGTTGCCAGAGCGCGTTCGCCGGCAGCGAGGACGCCCATGTGCCCGCCGAGGCAAGGTCCACAGGTCGGGGTGGAGACCGCCGCGCCGGCAGCAATGAAGATCTCCAGAAGGCCCTCGCGCAACGCCTGGGCATAGACTTCCTGGGTTGCTGGGATGATTATCGCTCGCACTGGCGGCGCGACTTTCCGCCCCTTCAGGACCGCCGCCGCCGAGCGCAGGTCGGTGATGCGGCCGTTGGTGCACGAGCCGATCACCACCTGGTCAATGCGGACATCGCGGTATTCCGAGACCGGCTTGGCATTCTCCGGCAGGTGCGGAGCGGCGACCTGGGGCTCCAGGCCGCTGACATCCCAGGAGTGGCTCTCTGCGTAAGTGGCGTCCGGGTCGCTCTGAAAGCATCGCCACGGCCGCTGCGCGCGCTTGGCGACATATTCCTCGGTGACGCGGTCGGGGGCGATGATGCCGCTCTTTGCTCCGGCCTCAATGGCCATGTTGCACATCGTCATGCGATCGTCTATGGACAAGGATTCAATAACCGGCCCGCAGAACTCCATCGCACGATAGAGCGCTCCGCTGACGCCAATCTGGCCAATGGTGAAGAGGATGAGGTCCTTGCCCCCCACCCAACGACGCAGGCGGCCCTCAAAGCGGAAGCGCACGCTCTGCGGCACACGTAACCAGGTCTCGCCCAGGGCCATCGCCGCCGCCAGGTCGGTGCTGCCCATGCCAGTGCTGAAGGCGCCCAGTGCTCCGTAGGTGCAGGTGTGCGAGTCGGCGCCGATCACTAGGTCACCGGGCACGACCAGACCCTGCTCTGGCAGGAAGGCGTGCTCAATGCCACAGCGGCCAACTTCGTAATAGTGCCGTATGCCGTGCTCGTGGGCAAATTCGCGCATCAATTTGACCTGCTCGGCGGATTTCACGTCCTTGTTGGGCGTGAAGTGATCGGGAATGAGCGCAATGCGTTCGGGATCAAACACCTTGCGGATTCCGGCGCGGCGGATCTCCTCAATGGCCAGCGGCGCCGTGATGTCGTTGGCCAGGCAGAAGTCAATTTTCGCCTGAATGAACTGCCCAGGATGGACCCTGTCCTTGCCACAGTGGGCGGCGAGGATCTTCTCGGTGATAGTCATGCCCATCTTTCTTCCTTTGCGCAGGAGCCGGTCTTGGCCTCATTGAGAGATTATAACTGAGGTGCGGGAAGAGTGTTCCGATGGTGCGGGCAGCAATGGAAGGGGATAGCTCCGCCCACCGAACTCACCCTTTTATCCAACGGCGCGCTTCAATCAGCGAGGTCATCGGGTCCTTGAGCGGCGTGTATTCCAGGCCCATATAGCCATTGTAGCCCAAGGCGTCAATGGCACGGCAGATGACCGGATAGTTTTGCTCGCCTTCGGTAATCTCGTGGCGACCGGGGATGCCTGCGGCGTGGAAATGCCCGATGGTGTCAATCGTGTCCCGGATTTTCTCAACGAGGTTCCCCTCCATGATGCCGGCGTGGTAGATATCGATCAGCGCCTTTACGCGCGGGTGGCCGACGCGGCGGATAATCTGCGCCGTTTCCTCAATGCTGGCAAGAAAGTAGCCAGGGTGGTCGCACAGAGTGTTGAGATTCTCAAGCACAAGTGTCACATCTGCCTCCTCTGCCAGCGGCGCGACGCGGCCAAGCCAGGTGATGATGTTCTCCGTCTGCCGGATGCGGCTGACGCGGGGGAGTGTGTTGCCGCTCAAAACGATGAGGCGCTGGCATCCTATAACTTGCGCGGCGGCGATGGCGGCCTTGAGCATCTCGGTCAGTTCCGCGTGCTGCGCCGGGTCGTTGGGGCCGGGGTGGATTCTCGTGCCGACGATGCTGGTGATGACTACGTTGTGCTGGCGGCAGGCGGCGGCGATGGCAGGCAGGTCCTTGCCCGTGTGGTGCCAGAACTCTGCCGCGTCAAAGCCGGCCTCCCTGACTTTGGCAATTCGTTCCGGAAAGGGCAGTTCCTTGAAGAACAATTCCAGGCAGGGGGCGAGTTTCATTTTTCTCTCCCTATCGCTGCGCGGGTATTCAGCATGCGGTCGATGAGATCGAAACATCCCACGAGCGCCAGGGCCAGTGCCTGGGCGCTCGCGGCCGATGCCGCCGTGGCAATTACCACGCCGCAACGGCGCTGACGTGGTCGTTGCTCTTGTCTAGTGGATGCGCACCTCGCGGCCTAACTCGGCGCTGCGGTAGATGCCGTCCAATATCTGCTGGACAATCAGACCGTGTTCGCCGGGGGCGGTGGGCGGCTTGCCTGTGCGGATGCTCTCGATCCAGTCGCGCATCTTGAGTTCAAAGGCGTCCACCTTGGGGACGAGTGGCGGCACGAGGTTGAACATGTAACCGCTCATGTCGGTGAAAATTTGCGGTGGCTCAAAGGAGGCGCCGCCCTTCTCGCCCATGAGGGTGAACGTGAAGGTGTCCTTCTCCAGGTGTGCGGCAAAACTGGCCTCCACTACGAGTGTGGCGCCATTGGCGAACCGCACCATGCCGATGGCGAGGTCCTCCACCGTGTAGGTCTTGTAGTCCCAGGGCCCCCAGTTGGAGACCACCTCGGGCTTCTTGTTCCCGATGTAGGTGTAGCAGTTGCCAGAGGCGGCCACCGGTGTGGGAGTGCCCATGAGGTAATGGGCGACCTCTACGATGTGCACGCCGATGTCAATCATCGGGCCACCGCCCTGGAGCTTCTTCTGGCCGAATACACCCCAGGAGGGGATGCCACGCCGGCGCAGGGCCTGGCAGCGGGCGTAGAGGATTTTGCCCAGGCGGCCCTCGTCAATGGCGCGTTTTATCATCTGCGCCCGTGCGTCGTAGCGGAACTGGAAGCCGATGACTAGCACCTTGCGTGCCTTCTTCGCCGCCGCCACCATTGCCCGCGCCTCGCGCGCGTTCATCGCCATCGGCTTCTCCACCATCACGTGCTTGCCGGCCCGCAACGCGGCGATGGTTGGCTCCGCGTGGAAGTAGTTAGGCGTGCACACGGAAACGGCAGCGATCTCCTTCATTTTCAGGAGGTCTTTGTAGGAGGTGAAGGTTTTGGGGATTTCAAACTTGGCAGCGGTATTGCGGGCTGCCTCCTCGCGTATGTCGCACACCGCGACCACTTCCACGTCGGGAATCTTCTTGAGGTACGTGATGTGCGTGCCAGCGATGCCCCCCGCCCCAATCAGGCCGACCTTAAGGGTCTTGCTCACACAACGCTCCTTTCGCGCCAGAGTGTGCGCGCCGGCGGCTCAGCCACAGGCTGCAAATGCCGGGCGCTGGAAGCGCAAAAATTAGCACTTGGCGCGCGGCAAGTCAAGACACCGCATGTGGTGGTAGTGTATCCTTTCTTGTGTAAATTGCGGGGGAAGGAAGGAGGGCGTATCCTCCGGGATGTTTGTGAGGATGTC
>Ga0272448_1000074_pt1 | contig 137862 bp, 102 predicted proteins | sample YNPCB0191_FD_202220 | JGI IMG/M metagenome (GOLD analysis project Ga0272448, IMG submission 202220) | Hot spring sediment microbial communities from Yellowstone National Park, WY, United States - YNP-CB-019-1 | ecosystem: Environmental > Aquatic > Thermal springs > Hot (42-90C) > Sediment... | reverse complement strand
GGCCAGGGCCAGCGCCGACTTGGTCATGGGACGTTGGGGAGAGGTAGACATGGAAGCCTCCAAGCATAGCCTACTCTCCCTTTATCGGCGCCTCAGAGCATAGCGTTGAGACTTTTCTACAGAGCAGGCTGCGGTGATATTGACGGGCTGGAACCCTGCGCTCATCCCGGACCCCGGCTCGGAGGTCGCGCGCGGGACGCTCCTCTACTCCGGGTCCGCGGAGGGTTGCTCGTACGGTCTCTCGGAGCGGTTCCCCGAGAGGTTCAGAGACAGGTTTCTCAACTGCATCTCTCATGGAAGGCTCTGGTTCGTGCCCGATGCGGAGCGCATAGAGTACAAGCCGTGGGGCCTCGCCGCGCTCCGGGCGATCGCCCGCTGCGGCGACGCGGTCGCGGGGCTCCTCTTCCGCGGCGGAAAGCCACGGAAGGACGCGCGCCGAACGCTCCGCAGGCTGGGGCTGTGGGAAAAGACGCAGATCCTGCCCTGGATCGCCCCCGCCGAGGCCTGGCGCGAGACGACGCGCTCGCATGTCCTCTGGCTCTCGCTCGGCGGTGTGACCAGGACCCTCGGCGAACCGGTGCTCGCGGTCAAGGTCTTCGGGTACCTCAGGTCCGGCAGGCCCATCGTGGCCGCGGTGCCGCCGGACTCGGACACGGCGAGGTTCCTCCGCGGTATGCCGGGCGCCTTCGTCCCCGACCCTGGCGACGAGCGGGCGCTCGAGGAGGCGTTCCGCGAGGCCCTCGCGCTCCCGCCGGAGAGGACCTTCGAACGCGACATCGACGAGTACCGCTCCGACAGGCAGATCGAGAGGTTGTTCCACGTCCTGGAAGGTGTCGCAGGGGGCCGGCGGTGAAGCACCTCGCCGACGCGGACAAACTCGAGATCCAGGAGAGGCAGTACGATTTCCCCTACCATCTGGTCCCTTTCTCCGACGCGAGCGGCGCGCTCATCGAGTGGCGCGAGCTCAGGTGGGCCCACGAGTACATGTGCTACATGCTGCACGTGGCGGAGCTCGTGCGGAGCCTCCGCCCGCGCTCGGTGCTCGACATAGGTTGCGGCGACGGCCGCCTCCTGGTCGAGCTGGGCCCGGGCGTCGAGCGGCTCGTCGGGGTCGATCTGAGCGAGAGGGCGATCCGCTTCGCGCGGGCGTTCGCGCCGCACGCAGAGTTCATCGCGGTCGATGCGAACAGCCTGAGCGAGACGTTCGACGTGGTAGTTGCGGTCGAAGTGCTCGAGCATGTCCCTGACGAGGCCGAGGCGGCGTTTCTCCGCACCGTCTGCGAGCGCACGCGGCCGGCAGGCCACGCCATATCATCTGCGTCCCCACGAAGAACGTCCCCGTGGGCCGGAAGCACTTCCGCCACTACGACCTGGCGAGCTTCACGAGGCTCCTCGCCTCCTCCGGGGCCGCGCTCCGGATCGTCCGGACGGAATACCTCTGCCGGCACGACCGCGTGTTCAAGCTCGTGCGCCGGCTCTTGAGCAACAAGGTGTGGCTGCTCAAGTCCGAGCGCCTGAGGCTGTGGCTCTGGCGCAGGTACTGGTCCACGAACCGCCGCGCCGACGCGCGCACGGGCAGGCACATGGTGGTCACGCTCGAGAGGCCCGACTGAGCATCACGTCGGCGCGAGGCGCGCCGCCGCGGGGAGCACCACCCTGAAGCGCGCGCCGCTCCGACCGTCGGTGCGGTCGCCGGCCTCGATCCGCCCGCCAGCGCGCGTCACCTCGTCCCTGGCTATCGAGAGCCCGAGGCCCGTCCCGCCGGGCTTCGTCGAGAAGAACGGCTCGAAGAGCCGCTCCCTCCCGGCCTTCGGGAGGCCGGGACCCGTGTCCTCGACGATGAGCTCCACTTCGCCCGTCTCCCAGCGGTCCGCGCCGGGGACCGCCCGCGCCGAGAGCGTCACGGTGCCTCCGCCGGGCGTGACCTCGATCGCGTTCAGCACGAGCTGGAAGATCGCCTGCCGCACGGCCGACTCCCTGGCCCTCGCGCGCGGCGTCCCGGGCTCGACTCGCATCTCCACGACGAGCCCGCGCCTGCGGGCGTCCGGGCCGAGGACGGCGAGGAGCCCCTCGAGCATCTCGCGGACGTCGAAGCCCTCAGGGGGAGGGACGAGCGCCGTCCCCTCGCCGGGCTTCTTCGCGGGGCGCGCGACGGTGAGCAGGTTCGTCACGACCGTCGAGAGCCTGTCCACCTCTCGCGCGACCACCTCCAGGTCGGAGGCCGCCTCGTGGCGTCCGCGCAGGGACTCGAGGAGTACGCCCACTATGGTCTTGATCGAGGAGAGGGGGTTCTTGACCTCGTGGGCGATCGTCGCCGCGAGGGTCCCGAGGCTCGAGAGCTTCTCGGCCTCCGCGAGCTTGTGCTCGAGCGCCATCAGGCGCGCCACGACGCAGGAGTCCCGCGCGGCGGCGCCCATCGCCCTCGAGAGCGCAGCGAGCGCACTGGCCTCCTCCTCGCCCAGGGCGCCTCCACCCGGAGAGGCGAGGGCGAGAAACCCGGCTATGGCGCTCGAGTCGCCCGCGCCAGCCGAGGGGGACTCTGCACGCACAGGCACGATCTCGCCCAGGCCGAGCCGCCCGGCGGCGAGCGCCGCTGCCGGGGGGAGTTCGTCGCTCCTGAAGGGCCGCTCCAAACGGCGGTCGAAGCCCTCCGCCGCCCACGCGAGCAGGGGCGCGGCGTCCGCCGAGATCGACGGAGGGTCGCAGTGCACGACCTCGGCCGGCTCCTCGTCGCCTGGGACCGTCGGCGGGAGTTTGAGCGCGACCGCGGCGCGCGCCCCGAAGACGCGCTCCAGCCCCGCCCTCGCGCGCGCGACGACGTGCCTGAGCTCGCCGGGCGGGAGCGAGCCCACCTCGGCGCCGAGCGCGGCGAGCTCCAGGCGCCTGCGGGTGCGCTCGGGGGAGAGCGCCCCGTCGATCGCCGCCTGCAGGCGTCTCCGGGCCGGTTCGAAGAGAAGCACCACCCCCACCACGAGGGCGCCCTCCAGGAGGGCGAAATCTACCCCGTATGCCTCCTCGAGGGCGTCTGTGAGCCGCCTGATGACGAGGCCGTGCGCCAGGAACACCGCGAGGACGACCGCCGCGAACGACAGCCCCCGCCTCAGCGTGAGGTCCAGATACCTGTAGCGGTATATGTAGTAGAAGAAAAGACCCCCCGGAAGGAGCGAGACGAGCATGACGAAGACGTGCGACGCCTCGCTGATCGCCCCGCTCCCGCCGCCCGTGGCGAGCTCGACCCCCAGGGCTACGGCCAGGGTCCCGGCGAGCGTGAATAGGCCTATCCCGAAGGCCCTCCTGAAGCGGACGTGCGCGGCCTCTAGCGCCGGCTCGCGGGACGGTGCGCTCATGACACGCGCGGCGACTGCGATCGCGCAGACGAACCACGCCCCGAGGAGCCCCATCGCGATCGGAGACGCCCTGAGCGAGCGCAGGAACTCCTCCCGCGGGAGCGCAATGCTCCAGTACACCGCCGGAACCACCGCGAGCGCCGGGACGTAGGCGAGCGCGACGACCAGGCGGGGTTTGCTGAAGAACTCCGTCCTCGCGGCGACGGCCGCGTGGAGGAGCGTCGAGGGCAGCACGCCCAGCCCCGCCGTCGCGAGCGCCGTCCCGAGCTTCAGGAGGGCCGGGAGCCTCTCGCCCGTGAGCTTCCCCAGGAAGACGACGAGCAGGTTCCCCAGGTGCCAGACGAGCGCCGAGCCCGCGAGGTACGAGTACGCGAGCGCCGTGCGCCGCCGGGGGCGGGCCTCGATGAGCACCGCCAGGAGGACGCCGTGCAGTATGGTCCCGACCAGCCAGCCGGCCGTGCGGATGACCTCGAAGACGAGCATGACAACGCGATTCTGGCGGACGGAGCGGCGCCGATCAAGCCTCGGCGCAGCGGGCATGGCCGGTCTCGATCTCCAATCGCTTGCACTACCAGGGAGACGGGGTATATTCTGAGAGGGGGAAAGACCGTTGGCCGATGAGCTGAATCCAGCCCGCGGCGAGACGACGCCGGCCGCAGGCCCCGCCGACTCCGGGACGAGGGCCGAGGATCTCTTCGCCAGGGTCGTCCTCGCCCTGGACCTCGTGAGCGCAGCGGAGATGGAACTCGCGCGGCGCGAGCTGCCCGTCCCGCGTGGCAGCCAGGCCGCGGCCGCGGCGCTGCGCGAGCTCCTCGTGAACAGGGGCAGGCTCGATCCTGATCTCGCAGACGCCATAGACCGCGTGGTCGCACTCGCCATCGCCTCAGGCAGGCCGGGCCCGCCGCGCGCCGGCGTCCTGGAGAAGCCCGTGCCCACCGGCGAGGGCTTCGCGCTCCGCTCGAAAAAGGATATCGAGCTCGCCTGGGCCAGCCGCAGGAAGGACGCCCCCCCTCCGCCGGCGGCGACCGCCAGATCGAGCGGCGAGCCGCAGCGTGCCCCTCCGGAGGCCGGCGAACCTGGGACGGACCAGCGTCCGGGCGGTCCCCCGCCGGACCAGGTAGAGCCGAAGCCTGATGAACGAGGTGTCCGACCGGCGGGGCCCGAGCCGGGTGCGCCCCAAGCGCCACGGGCGCCGGAGGCGAGGGCCGCCGAGGCCGAGCGTCGGCGCAAGAGGACTTTCGCGGCCCTGCGCCGCGAGTCCCCCGGCGGCGCCGAGGAGCAGGTCGATATCGACGCGATCAAAGCGGAGCTCGGCCTGGACTCGAAGGCTGCCGGCGAAACGCGGCCTCCCGGCCTGAGCGCGGACGCGAAGACGAGGGAGATAGCTCTCCGCGCGTTCGTGAGGCGCGCCGTGCCCGGCATGCTCCAGGCGCACTGCCTCGGCGTCGTCGCGAGGAGGCGCTCCGCGGCCGCGACGGCCTCGCGGCTCGCACAGGAGGCCGGCTGCACCGTGCAGGAGGCGGCCGGGGTGCTCGAGCTCTGGCGCCAGGCCGGCCTCGTCCGGCCGGACCCGACCGGCATCCCCGAGTACCAGTTCGCCCCCGCCGAGACAGATCTCGTCCTGATCAGGGAGTTCCTGAGGCTCTGGGCCGACGAGACTTGGCACCGGCGCCTCCTGGAGTGGGTGCTCGAGGAGGACTGAAGGCAATCCGCGGGGCTACTGCTTCGGCGCCGGGGCCAGTCGCGCCAGGTGCGTGCGCGCATACTTCCCGAGCGTCGGGTCCGATCTGCTCCGCTCCAGGAACGGCCTCGCCTGCTCCCCGGCGCCCGTGTAGACGAGCAGTATCCCGTAGTCGTAGTTGCCGGCCGCGTCGGAGAGGGCGATCGGGGCGAACCTGCGGATGTCGTCCGGCGAGAGCTCCTGCATCCTTATCACGACGGTCTCGTCCGGGCCGCTCGCGGGTTTCACGGTGATCTCGCCGCCGTCGATCTTCAGGATCTGGGCGCTGTAACCTCGAGAGCCCTTGTGGATGGGGACGCGCTCGGACTTCCCGACCTTGGCGGCGAGGCCCTCGAGCGCGCTCTCCTGCCGCAGGGCCAGCCTACCTGCGTCGTGCTCGACGAGCTCGAGCTCCGCCCTCGAGTCCGCGAAGTTGCCCGCGGCGAGCGCGGCCCTGGCCTTCGCGCGGGCCGCGGCGAACTCGCCGCACCTCGCGAGCCTCAGGAGCTCGTCGCGGAACGCGGTCCAGCCCTCCTGGGCCCGTTTCTCGGCGGCGGCCTTGTGGCGGGCTATCGAGCTCTCGAGCCGCCCGCGCTCCGCGCGAAGTCTCGATATGGCCTTCTCCAGGCCGATCTCCTCGGCGGACGACAGGACCTTCCTCGCCTCGTCGTACGCGCCGAGCTTGACCTTCTCGTGCGCCTCCCTGACGATCTCCTCGAACCTGGCCTCTGCGGCGACGAGGACCGCCCGCTGCTCGGGATCGAGTATCGCGAGCCCCTCGGCTGCGGACTCGGGCAAAAGGTCGTCCGGGAACTTCCCCCAGAGGTCGTAGGCCTCGCGATACCGCCCGGCCGCGATGAGCTCGGCCGAGCGCGCGCGATACTCCTCTATCCGTTTCCGGCGGGCCTCCGCCTGGCGCGCCCGCGCGAGCGCCAAGGCCTCCCGGGCCTTCGCCTCGTAGGGGCTTCCCGCGCAGAGATTCTCGACGGAGCGGAGTTTCCCGAACACCTCGACGAAGCGCTCGGCGTTCTCGGGGCGCGAGGCGAACGCGATCGCCTCCTCGTAGAGGGCCGCCGGGTCGGGCGTCCGCTGGGGCTGTGTTCCCTCTTGTCCGACCGGGACGACCGGGGCCGCCAGAGGGGACTTCACGACCGCGCCGGGCTTCTGCGTCTTGCCCGCGAGCGAGGGCCAGAAGATGTAGAGCGCCCCCAGGGCCAGCAAGATCACGCCGCCCACGACCGCATATCCGGCCACGTCCGGCCGCCTCAGCCGTCTGACCGCGGTGCGCGCCTTGAGGCGATGCATCTCCGTCGTCGGAGGTTTCGCCGACGCACGTTTGATGCCAAGCTTGACCCCCGCGGGGATCGGAGGCGTCTTGCCCTTTTTCACCGCGGCGATGTCTTTCAGGAGCGCGCCGGGCTCGGGGTAGCGGTCCGCAGGGTCCTTGGCCATCATCCTGCCGATCAGGACCGCTATGCCCTCGGAGAGCTCCTCGCGGAGCTCCCTGGGGTCCTCCACGAGGTCCGTGAGGTGCTTGGTCATTATGACGGGGGGGTTCGTCCCGACGAACGGGGTCCGGCCGGTCACGGTGTGGAAGAGCGTGGCGCCGAGAGAGTATATGTCCGAGCGTATGTCGACGTTGCGCTCGCCGCGCGCCTGCTCCGGCGAGATGTAGTGCGGCGTGCCCATGACCACGCGGCCGTCGGACGTTGCGCCCGGGTCGCCGGCCGACGCGAACTTCGCCAGGCCCAGGTCGCAGAGTTTCGCCTCGCCGCGCCTGGTGAGCATGATGTTGTCGGGTTTCACGTCCCTGTGGACCAGGCCGTGCTTGTGCGCGTGCTGGAGCGCCTCCGCGATCTCCCCTATCACCTTGAGCGCCTTCGCCTCGTCCAGGGGCCCCTCCCTGTGCAGGATCTCCGATAGCGTCGGCCCGTCCACGTACTCCATCGCGAAGTAGAAGTTGCCGTCGCACTCCCCCACGTCTATCCCCTGGATGATGTGCGGATGGTTCAGCTTGGCGACAGCGCGCGCCTCGCGCAGGAAGCGCTCGACGTAGGCCCTGTCCTTCGCGAGGTGCGGGGCGAGGATCTTGAGCGCGACGATCCGGTCGAGCGAGATCTGCCTGGCCCTGTATACCGCGCCCATCCCGCCCTGGCCGAGCTTGGAGAGTATCTCGTAGCCTTTGATCCTGTGGGCGGCGCGGGAGCCCTGGATCTGGAGCACCTTCGTGACGAGCTCGGGGGTCAGGTATCCCTTCTTGACCATGATCTCGCCGAGCTTCTCCCGGAAGCCCAGCTCGGCGAGCTTGCGCATGGCGTCCAGGCACTCGTTGACCTGGGCGGGAGTCGCCCAGCCCTGGGCGATCGCTATGCGCCCGAAGCTGTTCTCAAGGCCATCGTGAGATTCTGGCAAGATCCCCCCAGGCGGCTCCCGCTGGCCGCAGGAGATCGGCGCGTTGCTCCCGTAAGATCGTACAGGCCGCCTGGCAGGTGTCAAGAAAACGGCTGCACGGGTCCGATACCGACACGCGCCCGGGAAGCAACGCACGTTGTGAGGCCAGCAGCCGGCTTCGCCCCGACGTGTCCTGCGTGAGTTCTTAGCGACGCCGAGCTCGCGCGGGGCATCGAGTTCGATATTCACTCCGGTCGGCGCAGAAGGCATCTCCGCGGGAACCTGCGGGTGAGCGAAGACGCTCGAACCGAAGGCCGCTCGCCTCGACAGCTCCCGCCTGCTCGGGCTCCGCGCGGCGGCATCATTTCCGCGTCAGGCCTCGAGCGGGCCAGCCCGGGGGCCGCTCGCCGGCGACCCGCATCACCGCTGGCCGAGGCGACGCTTGCACTCGTCCAGGATGTCCGCGGTGCGGCTCGCGCCGACCCGCGTCACGCCTATCTCGCGGACGCGCAGGAGCGCGTCCAGATCGCGCACGCCGCCGGCGGCCTTGACCTGAACGCCGCGCGGCACGTGCCTCACCATGAGCCTGAGGTCGTCGAGCGTCGCCCCTCCGGTGCCGTAGCCGGTGGAGGTCTTGACCCAATCTGCCCCGAGCTCGCCGCATATCTCGCACAGCTTGATCTTGTGCTCGTCCTTCAGGTAGCAGTTCTCGAAGATGACCTTGACCTTGCGGCCCTCGCGGTGGGCGGCGTCTATCAGGGCCCCGAGCTCGCCGCGAACGTAGGCCCAGTCGCCGCTCAGGACCTTGCTGATGTTCACGACCATGTCCAGCTCCTCGCCCCCGTCCGCGATGGCCTGGGCCACCTCGGCCAGCTTGACCGCCGTCGAGTGGCCGCCGTGCGGGAAGCCGATCGTCGTGCTCGCCCTGACCGCGCTGCCCCTCAGGATCTCGGCGCACCGCCTGAGATAGTATGGCATTATGCACACGCTCGCCACGTCGTAGCGCAGGGCGAGCTCGCAGCCCGTCTCGAGGTCTCTATCGGTCAGGGTAGGGTTGAGGAGCGAGTGGTCGATCATCTTGGCGATGTCGGCGTAGGTGTACTGCATCGAATCCCCCTCTCTCGAGGCCTGCCCACGGTGCGGCGACGAGCGAGGTGCGTCCGGCCCGCCACGGACCTGCGGCCCATCGCGCCCCTCGATGGCAGCGTAACGCCGCGCGCGGGGCCGGTCAACGACGTCGGGGCTCGAGCAGGGGCTTCCAGGGACACCTTCTGATCTTGGTTTCGACAGACCGGCCGCCGCCCGCATCGCGGGGGCATGATCGCCCGAGGCGGGGACGTCCCGCGCGGTGCCTCCGACGCGCCGCCGGACGCCCGCTACCTGGTCCGGAGCTCGACCGTGAGCCTCTCCGTGCACCTGGGACACGGGAGCTCGAAGCCCCTGTGGGACTCCCTGTAGATCTCCAGCGGCGAACCGCAGGTCTCGCAGCGCATACTGGACTCGCCCGCCGGCGCCGAGCGCTCGACCGCTTCGAGCTCGCGCGCCCGCGACTCCAGTTGCGAGGTCTCTGGGGGTCGCAGCCCCGCGAGCCGCCGCTCGAGCGCGGCGAGCTTCTCAGCGGCGGAGCGCGTACCCGAACGCTGCAGCTCGTCGGCGAGCACGCGGCGCCTGTCCTCGAGGCGCGCGCGGGCCTGCGCGAAGGCCTGGTGCATCTTCTGGACGGTCTTCAGCAGGTCGCGCCTGTAGCGGGATAGCTCGCTCGCGGTGACCTTGACGGCGGCGCTCGTCACCTTGCAGCACCGGACGCAGACGCACAGCGCCCTGGCCTCGCCGGGCCCGAGCCCTGCATCGTCCGCATCCAAGTCCGCCCATTCCGACCCGCAGGCGGCGCAGCGGACCAGGTAGGCCCGCGCGGGTCGCCCGCTCGAGCGAGGGGGGACGGGCAGAGACGGTCCCTCTGTGCTCATCTCGCTTCCACAGGCCCTCCGGTAGCGACATCCCGCTGCGGTTCGCCGCCCCCTGTGCCTTCGCGACAACAGACCGTCGCTCTCCGCGCCGGGGGTGTTCTACGTCGGTCCGGAGGATCTTGCAACAGGCGCCCCCCGACCCGCGAAACCAAGGGCCTCCCCAGCAGGTCGCGAGAGCTCCGACGGAAGCTCCCCGGCCGGAGAAACGGCGACACCACTTAGGTATCACGAGTCCGGTCCCCGCGCGCCCGCCTCTCCGGGCCCCGGTGCGGAGCGGGCCGGGGCTGGAGCGACTGTTACCGTGTCCGCAGTGGTCTGTTAAGTACGCAGGTTGGTCCACCGGGGGCGAAGCTCGACCGGCAGCAGGGCTCGAAGATGCGAGATGGGGGCAAGGCATGACCGACAATCGGAACGCGTGGTCACACTCGGTGCGTCCCGATGGCGCCGGGGCGCGGCGGGGGCTCACGCGCCGCGAGTTCCTGAAGGCCGGCGCGGCCGCCGCCTCGGCCGCCCTGGGGGCGGGGCTGGGCGCCCGCACGGCGCACGCCGCGGGCGAGACGATCAGGGTCGGCCTCATCGGCTGCGGCAGCACGGGCGTCGCCGCGGTCCGCGACTGCCTGCGCGCGCCAGTCCTTCTTGGCGAGCGCGCCGGGCGCGGGGTCGAGGTGGTCGCCCTCGCGGACCCGTTCGAGGACCGACTCGAGGCCCTGGGGGCCGAACTCGGCGTGGGTACGTCCCGGCGCTTCGCGGGGCTCGACGGCTACCGCGAGCTCTGCGCACTGGACGGCCTCGACCTCGTGATCCTGGCGGCCCCGTGCGCGTTCAGGCCGGTGCACCTCGCCTCGGCGATCGAGGCGGGCAAGAACGTCTTCGTGGTGCCGCCGATCGCGATCTGCCCCGCCGGCTGCAAGCTCGTGACCGAATCCTCCGCGAAGGCGCGCGAGAAGAAGCTGGCCATCATTGTGGGCTCGGAGAGGAGATACGACCCGGCGACTATCGAGACGCTGAAGCGCGTCGCCGAGGGCGCGATAGGCCGCATCATCGCCGGCCAGTGCTACTGGAACCAGGGCGGCCTCTACGTCAGGCCCCGCAGGATCGGCGAGGGCGACGTGGAGTGGCAGCTCCGGAACTGGCGGTACTTCAGGTGGCTGTCGGGGGACATCATCGTCGAACGGCATGTGCACAACATCGACGTGATCAACTGGGCGATTGGCTCGGGCCCCGAGAGGATCCACGGCCTCGGCGGGCGGCAGTACCGCACCGCGGGAGAGTACGGCGACGTCTATGATCACTTCGGCGTCGAGTTCTTCTACCCGAACGACGTGCACGTCCTGAGCCTCTGCAGGCAGATCGATGGCTCCGACGAGCGGATAGGCGAGCGCCTGGTCGGCACGAAGGGGACCACCGACTGCCGCGGACGCATCGAGGGCGAGAACGCATGGGTATACGGGGGTCCCGGCGGCGACGGACGGGTCAGGGCCTTCGCGGCGGCGATAGATGCCATCCGAAAGGGCGAACCGGTGAACGACGCCGCCGCGGCCGTCGAGAGCGCGTTCACGGCCGTCATGGCGCGCGAGTCGGCATACACGCGGCTGAGCTTCAAGCGTTCGTGGTTCGCCGCCAAGTGCACGCTGAACATGCTGCCGCCGGCGGGGCTCGCGCTCGGGGCCGTGAGGCGGGTCGAGCCGGCCCCCGTTCCAGGCGTCTACCAGATACCCGGCGCCGCGTAGGGGGAACCGGCGCAGCGCATCCGGCGCGCCGGGAGCGGAGGAGGTGCGCGATGGGCGATGTACCCCAGGGGAAGGGTTCTCTCTCGATTGCGGCCGCCGCGGGTGCGGGGCTCGCCGCCGCCCAGGCGATCGCGCCGCGGGCCTGGGCGGCCGGCAGCGACATTATCAAGGTGGGGCTCCTCGGCTGCGGCGGACGCGGCAACGGGGCCCTGCGCGACTGCCTCGAGGCGGATCCGGGCGTGGTGGTCGTAGCCGTGGCCGACCTCTTCGAACACAAGGCCCGCGGGACAAAGAGCGGCATCGAGAACGACGGTCGGTTCAAGGGCCGTGTAAAGATCCCGGACGAAAACGTCTTCTGGGGCTTCGACTGCCACGAGAAGCTGGTCAAGTGCGACGCGGACCTCCTGCTAATGGCGACCCCGCCCGCGTTCCGCGGCAGGCAGATGCTCGCTGCGGTGCAGGCCGGCAAGCACATCTTCACGGAGAAGCCGATCGCCACCGACCCCGTCGGCTGCCGCGAGGTGCTCCGCGCCTCCGAGATCGCCGCGCAGAAGGGGCTCGCGATCGTCGCCGGGACCCAGCGCCGCCACGAGCCGAACCGCGTCGAGCTCATGAAGCGCATCCACGACGGCGAGATCGGAGAGCTCGTGGCCGGGCAGTGCTACTGGTACGGCGGCGGCATCTGGTACCGCGACAATGTCGGCAACATGAGCGAGCTCGAATGGCAGTGCGAGAACTGGTACCACTTCACGTGGCTCTCGGGCGACCAGATCTGCGAGCAGCACATCCACAACATCGACGTGATGAACTGGTGCTTCGGCGGCCCTCCCGTGAAGTTCACCGCCGTGGGCGGACGCGGCTGCCGGGACTACAGCGCACAGGCGAAGCATGTCTGCCGACAGCTCAACGGCACCGAGGAGGGCTGGGAGCGATACAACGGCGACATATGGGACCATGTCCTGGCCGAGTTCGAGTACCCCAACGGCGCGCGCGTGCAGAGCTTCAGCGGCCACGGCCCAGGCTCCGGGCGGGGCGGCGAACGCGTCTACGGGACCAAGGGCACGAGCGACTGCTGGGTCAGTTACTGGGGGGAGAAGTCCTGGAAGTATCAGGGCCGGAGCGTCGACGGCCAGAAGCAGGAGCACGTGGACCTGATCGCCAGCATCAGGGCGGGCAAACCCCTGAACGAGGGGCGGCAGGTCGCCGAGAGCACGCTGACCGCGATCGGCGGCCGGATCGCCGCGTACACGGGCCGCACGATCACGTGGGACTGGTTGCTCAAGGAGTGCAAGCTCTCGCTCGTTCCGCCGCAGGAGAAGCTCGTGCCTGGCCCCGGCTTCTTCCACCGGATCGCAACGGGGGCCGACGAGCTGGTCTAGCGCGGTCCGGAAGGCGGACTCCGGCGGGCGAGCTGAGGAGGGAGCTCCGATGAGAATCCCGGCAGCGGGCGTGATGGTGGCCATCCTGGCGGCGGGGCTCGGCTGCGTCTCCAGACCGCGGCAGGCCCCGCCCCGGGCGGCGGAGGGCTCCGGACGGGCGGAGGCGAAGAAGGCCGACGAGGCGCCGCGACCCGTCCGGCCCGCGGCCCCGGAGCCGCCGGCGCCCAAGGCGCCCCCCGCGCAGGAGATCGTCTCCCCACAGGAGACGACGGAGCTCTTCAACGGAAAGGACCTCGCCGGGTGGACGCTCTTCGCGGACGAGGCCCAGGACCCGTCGCGCGCCTTCAGGGTGGAGTCGGGCGTGATCTCCTGCGCCGGCGTGCCTGTGGGCTACATCCGTACCCGGAAGGCGTACAGGGACTATCTCCTCACGGTGGAGTGGCGCCACCTCGGGACAGGCGGCGCGGGCGTCATCGTGCACGCGAGCGGGCCCGACCGCATCTGGCCGCGCGGGGTGGACTGCGACGGCGCATACGGCCGCCAGGGCGACCTCGTCGCGCTCGGGGGCGCCGACTTCGAGGCGCGCGCCGGCCGGAAGGCCCGCAAGGGCCCGCGTCTCCCCAGGGAGGGCGATTCGAACGAGCATCCGCTCGGCGAGTGGAACATCTACGAGATCGTCTGCCGCGGGGACACGATCTCCTGCTACGTCAACGGCCGCCGGATGAACGAGGCCTCGCGCCTCACGGACTCCGCCGGCGCGATAGCCTTGAGGAGCGACGGCGCCGCCTGGGAGTGTCGGCGCGTGAGCATTGGACCCGCGCCGAAGGGCGAACTCCACCCGAGCGGAGAGGTCGAGCTCTTCAACGGGAAGGACCTGTCGGGATGGAAGGTCTTCCTGGGCGGCGCGGACCCCGCGCGGACGTTCAGCGTCGAGGGCGGGCTCCTTAAGTGTACGGGGCAGCCGGCTGGGTATATCAGGACGGAGGGCGAGTACGAGAACTACATGCTCCGCCTGGAGTGGCGGTTCACGAAACCGGGGAACTCCGGCATCCTGGTCCACATGAGTCCCCCGGACAAGATCTGGCCGCGCAGCATCGAGTGCCAGGGCATGAGCGGCAACCAGGGCGACTTCTTCGTGATCGACGGGACCGAGTTCAAGGAGCACCGGGGCAGCCACGACCGGAGGGTGGCCAAGCGCGGCGATTCCAACGAGAACCCGATCGGGGAATGGAACGTCTACGAGGTCGTCTGTCGGGGCGACACGATCAGGCCGTACGTCAACGGGAAGCTCATGAACGAGGCGACCGAGTGCAACGTCTCCAGGGGCCACATCTGCATCCAGAGCGAAGGCGCCGCGTGGGAGTGCCGGCGCATCGCGCTGCTACCGGTCCCGGCCGACGAGCCGCCCGGAGGCCGCGACAGGCTCGCGGGGCCCTACCCGCCGGCGATCCTCCCGCAAACGGTGATGCTCGGCCGCGATACGAGGGTCACAATCCGAGGCGGCGTCGAGGGCGAGATCCGCTACACCCTCGACGGCTCGGAGCCCGGGAGGGAGTCTCCGCTCTACACCCAGGGCTTCCAGCTCTCGAAGACGACCACCGTGAAGGCGAGGCTCTTCCTCCCGGACGGCCGGAGCTCCGCGGTCGCCTCGCGGACGTACCGCATCCTGCCCCCGGAGCCGCCGGCGCCGGACGTCTACATCTCGGACCTCGCGCCGATAAAGGCGGTAGCGGGCTGGGGCGGGGACCCGAAGATGGACCGCTCGATCGAGGGGAACCCGCTCAGCGTCGGCGGGAAGAGCTACGCGAAGGGCATCGGCACGCACGCGGTCTCGGAGATAGTCTTCGCGCTCAGGCCGGAGTACAGGCGCTTCGTGTCCGTCGTGGGGAACGACGGGGAGGCGAGCAACCGCGGGGGCAGCATGTCTTACCAGGTCTTCGCGGACGACCGCATGCTCGACGAGACGCCGGTGCTGAGCGGCGGCGAGTTCTGGCACGTCGATGTCGCGATCCCCGCGGGGGCCAAGACACTGCGGCTGGTCGTCACCGACGGCGGCGACGGCATCGGCTGCGACCACGGCGACTGGGCTAACGCGGGGTTCGTCACGAAGTGACCTGCCGGCCCCTGCGAGCGGCACGGGCGCAGGGCGCCGCCCGGCCCCGGGCGTGTCGCCCCGTCGATGCCCCAGGCGCGGCCGCCGCTCAGATCAGAAACCTCTCGACGTACCTCTTCGAGAGGAGCAGCATCTTCCTCCGCATCTCGCCCCTCGACCAGATCGGCCCGTGGGGCTCGACAGAGAGCCAACCCGAATAGTTGTGCTCGTACAGGAAGGCGAAGACCTTGCCCCACTCGATGTCGCCCATCCCGGCCGGCGGCTGCGAGGCCAGACGTCCACCCCTGTAGAGGTGCTCCTTCACGTGAACGTAGCCGATCTTGTGTCCGTAGCGCTCCAGGACCTCCAGATAGTCGTCCCCGTGGTGGCGCCAGTTCGCGGGGTCGAACTTCATCCTGAGGTCCGGGAAGAGCTCCCAGGCCCGCTCCCAGGTGGCGAGCGAGTCAAGGAAGCTCGCCCCATGGATCGCGTAGAAGAGCGGCTTGAGCCCGGCGCTCTTCATCTTCTCGAGGAACGGCGGGAAGACGCGCGCGAACTCCTGGAGCTTCCTGCCGACGGGTTCCCCGGGCATGTCGCCCGCCGCCGTGACCAGGTGCTCGGCCCCGAGTATCCTCGCGAAAGAGATCGCCCGCTCGAGCATCGCGTGGGCCTCGGCGCGGACCTTCGGATCCGGGGAGAGATGGTTCCAGCCCCAGATCCCGAACATCGAGACCTTCATGGAATGCTTCTTGTGTATGGCCGCCATCTGGCGCACGGTCTCCTCGGCCAGGCCCTTGAAATCGCCCCAGTAGTTGTACTCCAGCCCCTCGAAGCCGTGCTCCCTGGCGAAGACGCAGTCCGCCTCGACGGAGGGGATGTCGTTGTCCCCGATGAACGCGAGCCTCATCTGCATGGCCATTCCCTTCCCTGATCGGCCCGGCTCAAGAGAGCCTGACCTCTCTGCCTGTCTGCGCGCTCTGGAGGAGCGCCTCGAGCATCTCCTGGACGACGAGGCCGTGCCTGAGCGGCGCCTCGCACTTCCTGCCGTCGAGGATGCACTCGATGAAATGGGCCGCTATCGCGTCCCACGGCGAGCCTCCCTGCGGGAGCTTGACCTGCGTGTCGTGCGGAGCGCCCTCCACGGTGCGATAGATCGTCGGCGGGAAGAGCCTCGCCCCCGCCTCGGTGCCGAAGAGCTCGATCTGGAACTCCTCCGGCTGATGGGAGGCCCAGAAGCTCTCGATCTGGAGGCCCCTGCCGCCCTCGAACCGGATGAAGCCGCCGGCGTAGTCGTCGCAGGCGAACTGTTTCGGGATCTGCCTCTCGGGAGGCTTGAAATCCCAGTAGCCGAGCCCGCGCGGGCCGAACCTGGCCCCGGCGACGCCGGTCACGCTCACGGGCCTTGGCATGCCCATGAGCCACCAGGCCGCGTCGAGCGCGTGGACGCCCATGTCGCGGAACGCGCCGCCGCCCTTCTGGATGAAGCCCAGATTCCACGCTGGGATTCCGCTCCGCCGGATGCTCCTCGAGCGCGCGTAGTATAGCTCGCCGAACACCCCCTTGCGCGCGAGGGCCCCGACGTGGCGGCACTCCGGCCCGAAGCGGGTGCTCAGGGACATCATGCCGACCACGCCCGCCGACTCCGCGGCCTTCACGAGCCTGCGCGCGGCCTCCGCGGAGTCCGCGAGGGGTTTGGTGACGAGCACGTGCTTGCCGTGCCTGACCGCCTCGAGCGCCACGGGCACGTGGAGCTGGTTCGGCGTCCCGACGAAGATCGCGTCCACATCCCCGTCGCGGCAGAGAGCCCTATAGTCGGTGAAGAACTTCACCGGGCCGGGGAGCTCCTTGGCGAAGTCCTTCATCCTGGACTCGACCAGGTCGCAGAGTGCGACGACGCGCCCGCGGGCGTTCTTCGCCACGGCTAGGGCGTTGGGGCGGCCTATCCCCATCCCTACGACGCCGAGTCGCACCTGCCTCGCCATGGGCTGCGCCTCTCCTCGATGGAAGCCCTGCGCTCCTGCGGTATGTAGCTGCGCTGCGGGCTGGACCTCGCGCGGGCGCGCCATCGCCGCTATTCGGGCCCGGTCAGGAGGCACACGACCTCTCCGGCGTTGCTGCGGCAGTAGACCCTTCCGCCGGAGAGCGCAGGCACCGCCCACGCGGGACCGTCGAGGGCCTTCGCCCTGCCGAGTTCCTTGTAGCCCTCGCGCGACGCCTCCGCAAGCACCAGCTCGCCGCACTCCCGCTGGATGAGGAGCCTGCCGTCCGCGGCCACGACCTGCGCCCAGCCCATGCCCTTCTCGGTCCACCTGAGCTCGCCCGTGGCGAAGTCCACGCACTTGAGCGCGGAGACCTTGTCGTCGGAGTAGATGAACTCCGTGCGCGCGCAGTCCACGCCGTAGAGGTGACCATCCCAGAGGCAGGGCGCCCCGACGTGGTAGTTCTGCATCTGCCTGTTCGACCAGACCGGCTGGGCCTTCCCCTCGGCGGCCCGGACCACGCCGCAGACGCCCTTGTTCGGGTAGGTCGAGAAGAAGAGCGCGTCCCCTGAGACCACGGGCGTCGCCACGGCCGTCCTGCCCAGAGGGTAGTCCCAGAGCTTGGTGCCCGACTCTACGTCGACCCCGACGAGTTCCTCCTCGCCGAAGACGACGCAGGGCTTCCCGCCGAACTCCACTATGACGGGCGAGGCACCGTTCCAGATGGGTTTTCCGCCCTTCCTCCGCCAGAGGGGCTTGCCGTCGGCGGCGTCGAAGGCCATGCAGGCGCCGTTCAGGTAGCAGAGGAGCTTACCCCCCGAGATCGCCGGCGACGCGCAGAAACCGTAGAGCATCTCGCCGTCTTCCACGGCGAACTTGCTGAGCTTCTGGAACCACTTGACCTTTCCGCTCGAGACGTCCAGGCAGAACAGGTGCCCGTCGATGCTGATCGTGAAGACCGAGCCGCCGGAGACGAGCGGCGTCGAGCGGGGGCCGGTGTACTCGGCAGTCTTGTCCTTCCGGGAGGAAGAACACTCGTACCTGTGGACCCAGAGCTCCTTGCCGGTAGCGGCGTCCAGGCAGTAGACGCTGTCGATGCCTTTGTCGCCCTCGCCGCGCGCGTGGCCGGTGACGAAGACGCGCCCGAGCGCCACCACCACGGACGAATAACCCTGGCCGACGCTCGCGCTCCAGAGCTTCTTCGGCGGCCAGGCGCCGAGCGCGCCCTTCTCCCGGGAAGAGCCGTTCCGCTCCGGCCCGCGCCACTGAGGCCAGTCGTCGGCGAGCGCCGCGACCGCCGCCGCAAAGGCGAGCGCTGCCGGGAAGAGAACGCGCCTCGCTGAGGGGCTCATGGGGTCCGCCCGCCCGCCGGCCCCCGCCTGCGGAGGGCGAAGGCGAGGCCCGCGAAGAGCGCCGCAGCCGCCGCTCCGGCCGCGCCCGGCGCACAGCCGCCCCCGCCGCCCGAGGAGCCGCCTGTCACGAAGGACGCCGGGTCGAGCGGATCGGAGCCGCCCGCGACCTCGTCGCCGTCGGTCGAACCATCCTTGTCGGTGTCGGGGTCCGTGGGATCGGTGCCCGCGGCGAACTCCGCGGCGTTCGTGAGGCCGTCGTGGTCGTAGTCGCCGGAACCGACCTGCGAGAGGTCCCCCCACCAGGCGAGCTCCCAGTCGTCGTCCATGCCGTCGCCGTCGGAGTCATTGACCGAGCCGTCGTCGTCGACGATGGTGACCGTGGCGCTCGAGGGGTTGCCGATCGTATAGGTCGCGCCGGACGCGAGCGTCAGGACGACCGTCCTCGACCCGTCGGTCGCGGCGTTGTCGACGGCCTCCACGGTCACGACCGCCTCGGCGGACCCGGCGGGGATCGTGACCGCGCCGCCTGCGACACCGCGCAGGAGGAACTCGCCCCCCGCCGCCGTCCCGCCGACCGTCACGTTCACGACTAGCGGCCAGCTCGCGGCCGCGCCGCGGCTCACGACGAAGCGGCCCACGTCGGGGCCGCCCTCGAGGGCCCACTTGTCGGCGCCCGAGGTCGTCACGGTCACCGCGGGGAGCGCCGCGGACGAGTCCAGGATCCAGACGGTCGCGCTCGACGTCGAGCCGAGCACGTAGCCGGAGCCCCCGACGAGCGTAACGGTGACGGTCTCGTCGTCGGAATCGGAGTCCGCGACCGGCGTCACCGTCACGTCCACCTGGCCGACCCCGGCCGGGAACGTGAGAGCGGTCTCCGTGATCGAGCCCTCGGAGACCGAGAGCGCGTACTCGCCCGTCTCCTCGCTCCCGCCGAGGGATATCGTGACGACGAGCGCGGCGCTCGTATCGCCTGCGCGCCTCACCCTCAGGAGGCCGGTCGCGGAGGTCTCCTGCGCCACCGGCTGCAGGGCGGCTATGCTGACCGCCGGCGCGATCGACAGGCACTTCAGCTTGCCCTTGTCGTTCCGGCAGTAGAGCCTCCCCCCCGAGAGCGCCGGCTGCGTCCAGCACCACTGGCCGATGACGGGCCCTGCGCTCTGGAAGTCGGTGTCCGGGTTTGTCAATGGCGACGCGTCGGCCGAGAGGAGCTCCCCGGTCTCCCTGAGGACGAGGAGCCGCCCACCTGCCACGACCGCCGTCGCCCAGCCGAGGCCCGCCTTCGTCCAGACCGTGTTTCCCGTGGCGAGTTCCAGGCACACGAGCGACGAGTCCCTGTTGTCCGAGTCGTCGGCGCCGCTGTCGTGGCCATCCCACTCGGTGCCGCTATTGTTCATGACGAACGCGTAGCCGCCATATGCGGTGTTCGTCAGGTGGTAGGTCATCACGTCTGGCCTGGTCCAGTCCGGCGCGGGCGCGCCCGCTCCGGCCGAGAGGAGACACGCCTTCCCCCCGTCCGGGTACGTCGAGAAGAGCACCTTGTCCCCGGCGACCAGGTGCGACGACATGGCCTCCCGATCCATGTTGAGCTTCCACAGGAGCGCGCCGTCAGCGAGCCTCGCGCAGGAGATGTCGCGCGAGCCGAAGACCGCGCACGGCGTCCCGCCGAGGACGGCGACGGCAGGCGTGACGGCGCACGCCCAGCCCCTGCCGGCCTCGCAGCGCCAGAGGACGTCGCCCGTACCGCGGTCGAGCGCCACGAGCGCCCCGCCCACGTCGAGGAGAAGCATGCTATTTCCGTATAGCACCGGCGAAGAGCAGACGCCGTAGGTCTTCAGCGTACCGCCCAGGTGCGAGACGACGCTCCTGCACCAGACGAGCCCTCCGGTCGAGGCGTCCAGGCAGCGGAGCTGGCCGTCGAGGCTCAGTACGTACACGCGCGAGCCGTCCGAGGCCGGCGTCGCGCGGGGGCCGGCGGTCTTGAGGTCCGGCGGGAGCGGCGTGCTCGGACCTCCGAACTGGCCCCTCTCGCTCAGCGCCCGGTAGGACTTCGACCAGAGGACCTGGCCCGTGTCCGCGTCGATGCACCAGACCGTGTCCGCGCCCTGGTCGCCCTCGTATGCCGTCTCGTCGTGGCCGATCGCGTAGACATGCGTCCCGACGACCGCGGTCGAGGCGAGGCCCGTCCCCAAGGACGCCGTCCAGAGCTCGACCGGCGGCCAGGTCGCGACCTGCTCGCTCGAACTGCCGTCGCAGTTCGGCCCCCGGTACTGCGGCCAGTCGGCCGCCGGGGAGACTCCGCCCAGACAGAGCGCCAGGGCCGCCGCAGCGCAGGTCGCCGAACGACGCAGTTCGCACGTGCTCACGGGACTCCCCTTTCAGAGCGCCACCAGGGACCGCGCGTGCGCTCCTCCCGTACCGGAGTCGCGACGCAGGCGCTCATCGGAGTATATGACAGCGGCCGGGCCATCCGCCGGGGCCGAGGTTCGTTTGCGCCGGCGATCCAGGAAGCTATCATCCCAGGCGCGGCGGATGAGTTCAAGGGAGGGAGGACCCGGTGGCAGTCAGGTTCGACGTGTCGAGGGTGTTCGCGAGCGTCGTCGGAGAGGGCGGGATCGACGAGGCGAGGCTCGAGGCCCTCCGGGACCGCGCGCGCGAGGCGGCGAGGGCCGTCCAGGCCGGTCGCGGCAAGGGCCCGCTCGCGTTCATGGAGCTGCCCTACGAGACCTCCGCCCTGGACGAGAGCCGCGCCGTCTGGAAGAGGCTCGGCAAGGGGGTCGAGGACCTCGTGGTGCTCGGGATCGGCGGCTCCGCTCTCGGTACGACGTGCCTCGCGACCGCCCTGCTCCATCCCTTGCATAACGTGCTGCCGAGCTCGAAGCGGAAGAAGAGGCCGCGCCTCTGGGTCCTCGACAACATCGACCCCGACTGGTTCGAGGCGCATATGAGCTTCCTCGACCCGAGGAAGACGCTCTTCGACGTGGTCACGAAGTCTGGCACCACTGCCGAGACCATGGCCCAGTTCATGATCGTGAGGAAACTCCTCGAGAGGAAGCTGGGCAAGGCGTTCCGGAAACGGCTCGTCTGCACGACCGACCCCGCCTCCGGCGAGCTCAGGAAGATAGCCACGGACGAGGGCTTCGAGACGCTGAGCGTCCCGAGCGGCGTCGGGGGCCGCTGGAGCGTCCTCTCGGCGGTGGGGCTCTTCCCTGCGGTCGCGCTCGGGATGGACGTGGAGGGTCTCCTCGCCGGAGCGCGGGAGATGGACGAGCGCTGCCGCTCCGACTCCCTCCGGGAGAACCCCGCGCTCCTCCAGGCGGCGATACTGTTCCTGGCCGCGGAGAAGGGCATCCGCACGCACGTGATGATGCCCTATTGCCAGGCCCTGAAGGACTTCGCCGACTGGTACCGCCAGCTCCTCGCCGAGAGCCTGGGCAAGCGCGTCTCGAGGAAGGGCGCGATCGTGCACGCGGGGCTCACGCCCGAGAAGGCCCTCGGCGTCACCGACCAGCACTCGCAGATACAGCTCTATACGGAGGGTCCCTTCGACAAGCTGATCACGATCGTAGCGGTCGAGGAGTTCTCATCCCGCGCGCCGATACCGAAGGTGTACGCCGATTCGCCCGCCGTGGGTTACCTCTGCGGGAAGTCGCTCGCCGAGCTCATCGCCGCCGAGCGCGCAGGGACCGAGGTCGCCCTGGAAGAGGCCCATCGGCCCTATGAGGTCCTGAGGCTCCAGCGGCTCGACGCGCACGCGCTCGGCGAGCTCATCGCGTTCGCGGAGCTCTCGATCGCCTACGCGGGCGAGCTCTTCGATGTGAACGCCTTCGACCAGCCGGGCGTCGAGGCCGGGAAGAACGCGGCCTACGCCCTGATGGGGCGGAAGGGCTACGAGGAGCTCGCGCGCAGGCTCGCCGCGCGCAGGCCTCCCGAGGCGGCTCACGTCCTCTGAGCCGAAAGCGCGCGTCGGGGGCCGGGTGCGCGTCGCGGCGAACGGAGACGGGAGGGGACGCGATGCTCGCAGCGGTGCTGAAGGGTTTCGACGAACTCGTCCTCGAGGACATCCCTCGGCCGGAGCCCGGCGAGGGCGAGGTGGTCGTTCGGATCAAGTCCTGCGGCTTCTGCGCGACGGACTACAAGGCGATCAGGGGGATCAGGCGGAACGTCAGCTTCCCCTGCATACTCGGCCACGAGCCCTCGGGAGTCGTCTCGGCCGTCGGGCGGGGTGTGACGCACGTGAAGGAGGGCGACGAGGTGATCTGCCAGCCCTCAGGTTTCTGCGGCGTCTGCGAGGATTGCCGCGTGGGGAACACCCACTACTGCGCGCGCTCCTTCGTCACCGGGGGCGACGGCCCCCCGGACGTGCGGCCCGGGGCCTTCGCCGAGTACATGAAGACCGCCCGGGAGTGCATCTACCCCAAGCCGAAGGGCGTGTCCTTCGACGCGGCCGCGCTCACCGAGCCGCTCTCGGGGGCCTGGAAGGGCGTGATAGATCACAGCCAGATGCAGCTCGGAGACGATGTCGTGATCATCGGCGTGGGCGGGATAGGGCTCCTCTGCCTTATGGTGGCGAAGGCCGCGGGCGCGGCGCGCCTGGTGGCCGTCGATACGAGCGAATACGCCCTAGGGAACGCCCTGCGTCTAGGCGCGACTCACGCGGTGAACCCTTCGAAGGAGGACGCCAGGGCCGCCGTCTACGGGATCATCCCGCGCGGGCCGGACCTCGTGGTCGAGGCCGCCGGCCCCATAGAGGCGGTCAGGCTCGCTGTCGAGCTCAGGCGCCGCGGGACGAAGTGGAACGTCTTCGGGATCACCACCCACGAGAAGTTCGAGCTCGACGGGGGCCTGACGCACTTCCTGGAGGGCAGAATGGACTCCAGTTTCGGCACGAACCCGCTCGCCATGCAGAAGGCGATCCGGCTCATGGAGTCGGGCCTCGTGAACCCGGAGGAGATCGTCAGCCACAGGTTCCCCCTGACGAGGATCCACGAGGCCGTCAGGGTCATGGGTTCGAAAGAGAGGAACAAGGTCATCGTCAATCCGTGAGGGCCATAGTCAACACAGCCCCTGGCCGACTCGAGATGCGCGAGCTCCCGGACCCGGCCGTGTGCGCGTGAAGACGCTCGCCTGCGGCGTCTGCGCGACGGACCTCCAGATGATCTCGGGCTGGGGGCGGACCGGCTTCCCGTCGGTCCCCGGCCACGAGTGGTGCGGCCTCGTGGACCTCTGCGGGCCGGGCGTCGAGCGCGCCCTCGCCGGCAGGCTCTGCGTCGGCGAGAATGTCCTCTCCGACGGCGGAGAGGTCGGCTTCGAGCATCCTGGGGGTTACGCCGAGTACCTGCTCACCGAGGCCGGGCGGCTCCAGCTCCTTCCTGAAGGCTTCCCGCCGCACACAGGCTGCCTCGTCGAACCCCTCGCCGCAGTGGTGAGAGGCATCAAGAAGCTCCCGCCGGGCGAGTTGCCGGCGGCGCTGGTCATGGGCGACGGGCCCATAGGGCTCATCGCGCTCGTGCTCCTGAGGCCGGACGCGCGGCTCGGTTCCGACCGCGCTGCGGCGCGCGAGGCTCAAGACGACTGCCCCGAGGCGCGGGCGTTGCCAGAGGGCGTATCGACGGGGAGCTGGAGGAGGAGGAGCCTCCGCTCGGCGAGCATCTTGAGGAAGAGCGCGAGCGAATGCTCCGCCTCGCGCCTCGGGAGCTTCTCGTGCGCGGCGAGCGCCGAGGCGAGTTCCTTCACGGTGCGCGAGCCGTCGCAGAGCTCCCAGACGAACGCCCCTACGCGGTCGAGCTCGATCGTCCGCGTCGGTCTGAAGTTGGGCCTCGCGCCGAACTTGAGTATCCTGAGGAGGAGCGAGACCCACCGCCCCGGCACGACCGGCACGGTCAGGCGCGCGCCGCCGGCGGTGGCCTCGGTGACGACCGCCGGGTTCCTGACCGGGCGGGCCTGGAGGCTCTGCTCGCGCGTCAGGCCCACATGCTGCGAGGACTGGCCCTCGGCTCTCCGCCGCCACAAGCGCCCTAGGCCCCCGGGGCCCGGCCCCCGTGGGGGGCGACCCTCTGCGCTCACGGCGCCGCCTCTTCCTTCGCCGGCCTCACCCGACGGGCCGCACGCACGGCGCGCTCGAGTGCGTCGGAGGCCCTCGAGGCGAGCGCCGTAGCGTAGATGCGGTTCTCGCGTTCGGAGAACCAGATCACTCCCGAAAGCCCGCGCGGCGGCGGGAGCCTGAGCGTCTGCCTGAGCGTGCCCGCCAGGACCCCCGGCGCGCGCGGGGCGAAGGTGAGGGCGTCGCAGCCGTCGAGCGTGCAGCTCTCCGTGCGGAGCCGGTAGCGCGCCAGCTCCTTCGCGAACGCCTTCCTGAAGAACCCCTCGAGCGAGCCCGCGGCCTCGACGTGCGAACGGGCGAGGCCCCAGCGGAAGTAGCTCAGGAGGCCATCCTCGCACGAGACCGCGAGTCTCACGAGGCCCCGCGGGTCGTAGCCGTGGTCGGAGTACTTGTACTCGGAAGGCATCTCGATCGCCACGTCGAAGGCCTCCCAGAGGAACGTCTCGCCCGCGGCGTGATCCTCGAACGACGCGAGGACCTCCGCGGCGACGCCGTCGCCGGGCGCGGCGCGCTCGAAGACCTGGACTATCGAGGCCCGCCCGCACTTCCCGCAGGCGCCGACGAACCCGGTCCCGACCTCGCCGTCGGGACTCCGCCAGCGGAACGTGGCGAACTCCTTCATACCGGAGAGGGCCTTCTTCAGGCCGGGGACCGAGGCGGGCGACTCGAACCCGCTCGCCGCCTCGGGAGCGGACTTGCCCCCCGGGACGGCCTTCGCCGAGGCGCGCTCGACGCCCGCGAGGGCCTTCTTGAGATCGAAGCCGCCGGCGGGTTCCTCCCAGCGCAGCGCGGCACGCGCGCGGCCGTCGGGCCCGGCGAACGCGGCCACGAGGCCCCTCCCGCGGCGGGAGATCGAGACGAGCTCCCAGTCCGCCGGATGACGGAGCGAGACGCCGTCCCACCCGAATCTGGACCACCTTGGCGCGGTCATTCTTCGGCCCCCGGCGCAACTCCGGGACGCTCACCAGTACATCGTCATCAGCAGGGCGAGCTGCCTGTACCCCCCGTCGACCGGCGTCCCGGACTCGTCGTCGCCGAAGTAGAAGTGCATCTTGAACTCGATGCCGAGCGAGGCGTTCGGACCCGGAAAGAGCTCGAGCCCCGCGCCCCAGTAAGGCCCGCCGACGTACGCGTCGTACCGCGCGGGCGGGGCGGCTTCGTAGTCGAAGACGAAGTAGCCGTAGCCGCCGCAGATGTAGTACCTGGGGACGTACTGCCTCGGCCCGCCCAGGCGCACGCCGAGGAGCAGGGCCTGGTAGGTGAGCTCCCCGCCTGCGGTTCTGTCTCGGTGCGTGCTCCAGGAGTACGAGAGGTCCATGGAGAACTCCGAGATAATGTGCCTGGAGGGATCCGCCACGCCGGCGAGGAAGCCCCCCGCCTCCGCGCAGCCGGCGAGGACGGCCGCCGGGTCTATGAGCGGCACGTCCCCGCCGCCACCCTCGGCCGCCGCACAGAGCATCATGGCGTCCCACGCCACGGCGCCCGCGGCCAGCACGAACGAGGCCGGGACGAGCGGCGGCACCGTGACCGTGAAACCCGTGCCGGGCTCCAGGCCCGTGACATTGCCGAAGAAGTCGGCATAGGCCGTGTAACCCAGCGCGATGTAGCCGAACCCTCCGTAGAACTGCTCCGGCCCGTGCACCGGCCGGGGCGGGGCGTCGATCCGGCCCGTACAGGCCGCCGTCGGGACGTATACGTAGCAGCCGCACGACGCGACGAGGAGCGCGGCGCAGACGCCCGCGGGTCGCCCGACCGGAAGCCTCGCGGGCGGCGCCGCGGAAAGGCCTCTTGGATTCATACGCCTATCGGGTTGACTCAGAACACCACTATCCATTGCGGCCTTCGACGCTTTCTGAGTTCCTATCGACCTCCGGAGGGGCCGGAGGACCGGGCCCGAACTGCCGGATTGGTATGAGGCCAGAGGGCTCCGAGTCGCGTCCCATGCGCGCGGTCGCCATGCCCCGGAGTGGAATGGCTTCCGCGAGGTCGCGCGTGCGTTGGGCACTGGACCCGGGTTCGACTGAGGCAACCGTAACGCGCGACGAGATCGGTTCCATATGCTGCGCGGCGCCGAGCCTTCGCGAATGGCGCGGCACCAGGAGCGCAAGAGCCGTGCCGGGGGCGTCACCGGCACGGCTCTTGCGCCAGGTTTCGAGCGGCACGCGCCGCAGTTACGCGGTGGCGAACCCCGTCGCATTGCGGTCGGAGTCCCACAGGCGTGCATCAGCAACTCCGGTCCTTTCCCGCACGGAGGGCGCAGTCCGGGCCGGCGACCCGTAGCCCACCATAGGTCGGGGGCTTCTTCGTCAACCCGATAGGCATATGGATTCATACGCGATTCTCTCTCGGCCGGGGCCGTCTTCGCCGACCCGGCCCGGCCTACCAGGAGAATACCACACCCGCGCCCGCGGTGAAAGCCCGCTCGCCGAGAAAACCCCCTGAACCGTCCAGCCCGCGCGCCCAGTCCCATCGCGCGCTCATGCTGAGCGAGAGCGCCCCCTCCTCGGGCCTGCCGCGCGGTACGCGCAGCTCGAGACCCAGCGATGCATACGGCCCCGAGAGCTCGTCGCGGCGCCCCGAGTCGAAGTCGAGGTCGTGCCACGCCCAGCCGAGCGAGAGCCTCCCTCGGAGCGCTCGCGCGAGCCCCCCCGGCCCGCCGAGCGTAAGCCCCAGGGCGTACCGGTTGTACTCGAGCTCTCCCAACGAGGTGCTGTCGTGACTGCTCTTCGACCACAGGAACTCGAAGGCGATCTCGTCGAATACGGGCGCCGTCCTCAGGCCCTCTCCGCGGAGGCCGGAGCTCCACGACTCGGCCGCGAGCGGCGCGAAGACCGCCACGGGATCCACGAGGAGGCCATAGAGGAGCCAGCCGGGCAGCGTCGCAGGGATCGCGAGCGTGAAACCGGCCCCGTCGGCGATCCCGTCCAGGCCTCCGTCGAGCCTGACGAGCCAGTCGAAGGAAACGGCGGCAGTGCCGAACTGTGACACGGGCCCCCGGTATCGGTCCGCCGTCGCGGCCCGGGCCTGGACGTAGGAGCCAGTCGCGGACCCCTCGTCGCGATCGTCCCAGGGAAGGGGCTGGTAGCCGCTCGCGGCACTGGTCGCGAGCACGAGCGCGGCCGCCGGAACGCAGCTCGCTATCCTGCCCGCTCGAGCGATCACCTCTGTGCATCCCTTCCGGCCCACGCGCGGGGAGGCGTTCCTCCTCGGCAGCGAGGCCATCACTTGGAGAGCGTCGCGCAGCAGCGGAAGCCGGTCTCGGCGCTCCGGTAATCGGGGGGGCGCTCCTCCAGGTACGCGCACCTGGACTCGAACCTCCCCTGCGCGAAGCTCCCGCCCGCGAGGCCGCGGGGGCGGTCCGCCTCGCCCACCCACTCGGCGAGATTGCCCGACATGTCGTAGGCGTGGAATCCGCTCTTGCAGAGCGGGCGCGAGCCGGAGGCCACGGGCCCCTCGAGCGGCGCGAGCACTCTGCACGCCGCGGGGTCGAACCTGGAGCCGTAGGGGAAATCGTACCCTGCCGGCCCGCGGCAGGCGCGCTGCCACTCGACCGCGGTACAGAGGCGCCTGCCCTTCTCGCGGCACGCGCGCGCGGCCTCGACCCACGACACCGCCGCTTCTGGAAGGGCGCCGGCCCTGTTCGGGAACTCGTACCTGTCGATGCAGAAGGCCTCGACCCTGCGGGGCTGCCGCTCGCCGAGGCCGTCGTCGAACTGGAACTCGCCCGCCGGGACCTGCACCATGTCCGCCGGGCAGGCGCGCACAGGCTCGGCCGGGGGAGGCCCCACGCCCGCGAGGGAAGGGGTCACGCCGCGCGCCTCTCCGACGAGCACCGAGGCCCCCACCCCCTTGCAGCAGCGGAAGCCCGAGCGCGGGGCGAGCTCGAGGGGCGGTCTGTGGTCGGAGTAGCAGCCGAGGAGCGCGCCCTCGGTGAGCGACCAGTCGCCGCCGTAGGTCGTGGCCTCGTCCCGCGTCGGGCCGACCCACTCGGCCAGGTTGCCCGACATGTCGTAGACGCCCCAGGGACTCGCGCAGCGCTCCCTGCCCCCCGCCGGGGCCGGGCCCGGCAGTGCGCCGGTCCAGCACCTGGACGGGTCGAAGGAGTTGCCGTAAGGGAACGCGAGCCTCGCGTCGCCCGCGCAGGCCCTGCGCCACTCGTGGAAGCTGCACAGGCGCTTCCCGGCCTCGCGGCAGGCCGCCGCGGCCTCGACCCATCCCATGCCGCTCCTGGGGATGGTTCCGAGACTCGCGCCGGACTCGTACCTGTCGATGGCGAAGCTCTCGATGCGGAGTACCCGCCCGCCGGGGAGTGAGACCTCCCCGGCCGGGACGAGCACCATCTCGCTCCCGGCGCCGCCCATCTCCGGTAGCCTCAGGTTTTCGAGCCTGACCTCCTCCGAGCGGCGCACCTCGAGCGGGATCTCGTGGCGTCCGACGAGCGCCGAGCTGAGCACCAGGCGGTAGCGGCCGATCTCCACCTCCGCGCCCTCGACGGGCGTCTTGCCGAGGGACAGGCCGGCGGAGTCCTTTCCGCCGTCCCACGGCCGGAGCGTCACCTCCACGCCCGCCGGCACGGTGCGGACCCAGATCCGTCCGACCCCATGAACGAGCCTGAGGCCCCGGAGCGCCTGGGGGTTCCCGGGGGCCAGGTCCTCTAGGACGAGCCTGTAGAGGCGCTCCGCCGCGGCGTATTGTTCGGCGTCGAGGAAGCCCTGGGCGAGCTCCAGGAACTCGGCCACGCGCAGCTCGCCGATCGAGGCGCGGATCTCGTCGAGCCTGGTGCTCGCCTCGGGGTGGCCGGGGCGGAGCCACAGGATCCTGCGCGCGTCGTCCTCCGCCTCGGCGAGGAGCTTGCGCGAGTCGCGTCGCCAGCCGTCGGCGGCCGCCGCGCGCAGCTCCCGCGAGCGCGCGAGGGCCCTCTCCACGCGGGCGAGGAGCTCCCTGACCTGGGCGTCCTCGCGGAGACGGGCCTCGACCCTCTCGCGCCAGTTCGCCAGGAGCACGTAGCCGGTCACTCCCGCCGAGAAGAAGACGAGCGCCCCGGTCGCCGTCACGAGCGGCCAGGTCCGCGCGAGCGACCGCCTGAGCCTGTACAGCACGCTCGCCGGCGCCGCCGAGATCGCCTCGCCGGCGCGGAAGCGGCGGATGTCCTCGGCGAACTCGTGCGCGGTCCGGTAGCGCAGGCGCTTCTCCTTCGCCATCGCCTTGAGGCAGATCGTCTCGATGTCCCTGTGGATGCGCGGGTTGATCCGCCTGGGCGGTATAGGGTCTTCTTCGAGCACCTTCATCAGGATGTTCATCGTGCTCGAACCCTGGAAGGGCGGCACGCCCGTGAGCATCTCGTAGAGGAGCGCGCCCAGCGAATACACGTCGCTCTGTTCGTCTATCGCCGCGAGGTCCCCCTCCGCCTGCTCCGGCGGCATGTAGGCCGGGGTGCCCATCGTGGTGCCGGTCTTGGTGAGGCTCTGGTCGTCGTCGATCTGCTTGGCGAGGCCGAAGTCCATCACCTGCGGCCTCCCCAGGCGGTCGATGATGACGTTCGCGGGCTTCAGATCCCTGTGGATCACCCCCTGGGAGTGCGCGTAATGCAGGGCCTCGGCCGTCTGCTCGGCGATGTCCAGGGCCGCGCGCGGGGAGAGCTCGCCCGACCGAACGATGTCCGTCAGCACCCGGCCGTCTATGAAGTCCATGACGAAGAACGGCCGGCCCTGCACCTCGCCGACGGTGTGGATCGGGACGATGTTGGAGTGCTGGAGCCTGGCGGCGGCCTCGGCCTCGCGGCGGAAACGCCTCTCCTCGTCGGGATCGCCGGACGAATCGCGCAGGACCTTGATCGCCACGTATCGCTTCAGTTGTTTGTCGCGCGCCTTGAAGACGATGCCCATGCCCCCGCGCGCGATCTCGGCGATGATCTCGTAGGGTCCGGCCCTCTCGAGCGCCTTCACGAGTTCACTCGACGAAGGCGCGATGGTCCCTTCGCGGCGCGGTCTTCCCGTCGCGGGCGATTCGTCCGGCGGGCCCATGTGTTCCGTCGGGGCCTCCCCGGCTGCGAAATGCTCCTCGGCCGCGACGCCCGGACGCTGGCCGGAAGAACCCGGACTGGCGGCCCCGTCGGAGGGGACGGGCGCGCCCGCCTGCGAGGCCCCCGCCGGAGGAGGCGCAGCAGAGGCCGACGCCGTCGGCTCCGCTACGGGCCGCGCCGGCGACGCCACCTCGAACGTGCGCCCGCAGGAGGGGCAGACGGCCTTCCCCTCGCGGATGGCGAGTACTCCCACGACGCCGCCACAGGAGGGACAGGACTTCTGCACGTTCGGTGCCCAGACCTCTCGGGCCGAACCGCCGGCCGCGACCGGGAGCGCGGCAGTCGGCCCGCGCATCTCACGGCGCCCGCCGGGCTTCCCATCCTACTCGAAGGCGAACGTGCTTGCAGCCTTCTCGAGCGCCGCGCGCGACGAGTCGGTCGGCGGCTCCGCCCTCAGGACGTACAGTGTTCCGTGCCTGAGCGCCGCGACGCCCTCGCGCGTCTCGCCCCCGCGCTTGGTATAGCGAATCCTCACCGCCGGGAGGCCGCCGAGCGCAGCCTCCGTCCGCGAGTGCACCTGCGCGGAGGCGGCGAGGGCGTCGATCGCCTCCGAGAGGACGCTCCCCGGCGCGAGGCTCCGCACCGCGAGCACCAGCCTCTCCCCGGTCGCCCGCGCGCGGAAGGCGCACACGACCCCGCGCTCTCGTTCGGTCGGGCCGGCCGTCCCGTCGGCCGGGGGGGCGCTTTCCCAACCCTCCGGAACCACGAATGAGACGCCGAGGCCCGCATGCCTGTAGCGCCGCTCGAGCGCGCCCTCAGGCGGCGAGTCCGGCGCGAGATGCCTCCCGGCCACGGTGAACTCGAGGACCTCTATCTCGAGCTGGCCGAAGAGCTGGAGCATCTCGACCATGCCCGAGGCGGGCGACATCCCGGCGAGGTCCGACTCCGCGAAGCGCAGGTGCGTGGCGTCCACGAAGCCCCCGCCGAGCGTCGCGTCGAGCGGGACCCACTCCCCGACGTACGCCTCGGTCCACATGTGATAGGCGAAGACTGGCTCGCCCGACGGAAGCTCCACGTATACTACCCCAGAGACAACCCTCGACGGTATCCCTGCCGCCCGCAAGAGGGCGCAGAGGAGCACCGAGTGCTCCGTGCAGTCGCCGGCGCGCCCGACGAGCGTCTCCTTGGCCGTGGCGAAGCCGCGATCGAAGCCCTTCTCCCGGACGTTCCTGAAGACCCAGAGCTCGAGCCTCCTCGCCGCCGCGAGGCTCGAAGAGACCTGCCCGGCGACCTCCGAGGCGACCTTCGCGATCTCGGGGTCGTCGGATTGCACATAGGTGCTCGCCGCGAGGTACCGCTCGAGCGCAGGCTCGCGGATCGGGTGGGGCAGCGTCCTGTTCCGGTCGGGGTCCACCTTCCTGACCTCCACGATCGCCGAGCCGTCCCTCTCCGTGCGCACGACGCTCTGGCCGGGCCCCTCGAGCGCGAGTCCGTCGGCCCTGCCGCCCTTGAGCGCGATCCGGTAGCGGGCGTAGTCCACCTCGCGGGGCCTGTGGAACCTCACGGGCGAGCGGACAGACATCCCCGCGAGGACGTCGAAGGCGCCCCTCGCGGGTGCGGGGGCGGCCCCCGTTCCCCGTCCCAGGGCGAGCTCGCGATTCGCGCGGAGCATCTCCATGCTGAGCCCCATGAGGCCCATCTCGACCTTCCAGACCGTCCCTTCGGCGTCCCTGTACTCCACGGGGACGATGCCGGGATACAGGCCGCGGACGAGCGACCTGGTCGCGCGGACCCGCCTGCCGAGGACCTCTATCTCCTCCTCGCCGGCGACCTCGTAGGTGACCTCCACCAGCCTGTCGAGTTCGACGCTGTACGTGCGGAAGCTGAAGCTGGTCCCGACGCCGCGGCGGAGCTCCCGCCTGATGAACTCCTCCAGGGCCCGGCCGAAGAGCGAGCCCGCAGGGATCTCCTCGCTCCGCCTCCGCTCGACCCCCATGGTGCGCGAGACGAGCCTGAGCGTGCGCCCCTCGAAGGTCCCCTCGATCTCGACGTCCTGCGCGCCGCCGCTCGTGCGCTGGCGGAGGCCGAGCGGCTCGCCCGAGGCGGTCTCGCGGAACTCCTGGCGCACCTCCTGGCTCAGGGGGACGCCCAGGCGCTCCAGCTTGACGACCGTGTCGGTCGTCGAGATCACCAGGTCTCCCTCCCTGATCACGAGCGTGTGCGCGTGGCCCGCCTGCTCGCCCGCGATCCGGACGATCAGCCACTCGTCCTCGAGGGTCTCTCTCGCGCCCGACGTCGGCGCGACCGCGCACGCGACGAGGAGGAGCGCCGCACCGTATGCCCGCGACCGCATGGCGGCCGCGCACGACGCTCCGGCCCGGAAGACCCGCGCGGCCGCGAGCTCAGCCATCGGTCCCCCTAGTTCCATCGCGCGCGAGGCCCAGGCACGCCGAGACGCGCGAGGCGAACTCCGCATCGTCGGGCTTCCTGAACAGCACCTGCGGCTCCCCGAGCTCGGCGGCCGGCACGGGCTCCGCGTCGCGGACGAGCCGCCAGGAGTCCTTGCCCAGTGGCGGGGAGGCGCCCCCGAGCGCGCGCGCGAGCCGCGAGGCGGCATCCGGCATGAAGGGCTCGATGAGCGAGGCGAGCGACCTCGCGACCGAGAGCGACGCCGCGATGGCGCTCGCGCAGTCGCGGAGGTCGGTCTTGCGGGTCTCCCAGGGCCTGCGCTCGTCGAAGTGGCGGTTCCCGGCGCGGGCGAGGTCCATGACCCTGCCGAGCGCGAGCTTCATCCTGTGGCGCGCGAGGTCGGACGCGACCGCCTCGCGCGTCGCCGCGGCCTCGGCCAGGAGCGCGCGGTCGCTCGGGGCGAGCTCCCGCGCCTCCGGGGCGCGACCCCCGAAGTACCTCGACGCGAACGAAAGCGCCCTGTGGCAGAGATTCCCGAGGACGTCCGCCAGCTCCGCGTACCGCGAGCGGAAGCCGTCCCAGGTGAACTCGCTATCGGCCGACTCCGGGGCTATGGCGGTCAGGTAGTAGCGCACGGCGTCCGAGCCGAACTGCTGCGCAGTGTCCGAGATGCGGATCACGCGGCCCTGGCTCTTCGAGAACTTGAGGCCGCCCTGCCCCGCGCCCCGGGGCGCGCCTTCCGCCTCGAGGTTCAGGAACTCGTTCGCCACGACGGCCGAGGGGAGCGACGTGCCGTCGGCCACGCCCATGATCATCGCGGGCCAGGTGATCGTGTGGAAGGGGATGTTGTCCTTCCCGATGAAATGGATCACCGGCGTCGCCGGGTCGCACCAGAACTCGCGCCAGTCGCGGCCCTCGCGGGCGGCCCACTGCTTGGTGAAGGTCAGGTAGCCGATGGGCGCGTCGAACCAGACGTAGAGCACCTTGCCCTCTGCGCCATCCACGGGGACCTTGACGCCCCAGGAGAGGTCGCGCGTGATCGCCCGTTCGCGGAGGCCCTCGGCGAGCCACCCCCGCGCGCCCTCGAGGACGTTCGGCCTCCACTCCGGGTGCGAATCGAGCCAGGCGGCGAGGGCGTCGGAGAAATCGCCGAGCCTCAGGAACCAGTGCACTGTCTCCCTGACCGCGGGCGCCGAGCCGCAGATCTTGCAGCGCGGCTCGCCGAGCCTGAGCGGATCGATGACCCTGCCGCAGGAGTCGCACTGGTCTCCGCGCGCCCCCGGCGCGCCGCAATGGTGGCAGCGGCCCTCGACGTACCTGTCCGGCAGGAACCTCGCGCAGCGCTCACAATAAAGCTGCTGGTAGGGGCGCCGGTCGATATGCCCTCGCTCGAGGAGCCTCTTGAAGAAGTATTGGGCCTGCTCGTGGTGCGCGGGGTCGCTCGTGCGGCCGTAGATGTCGAAATCGACGCGCGCGGCGCGGAAGGCGGCGTCGTTCGCCGCGTGGTAGCGGTCGATCACCGCGCGGGGGGTGGTCCCTTCCTTCTCCGCGGCGAGCGCGATGGGCACGCCGTGCTCGTCCGAGCCGCAGACGAAGACGGCGTCGACGCCCATCGCTCGCAGGAACCTGACGTAGATGTCCGCGGGAAGGTACGCCCCGGCGAGGTGGCCCAGGTGCACGTGGCCGTTCGCGTATGGCAGCGCCGCCGTGACGAGCGCTCGCGCAGGAAGACTGGGTGGCACCGCTCCGATCCTTTCCGTCTGGCCCCACGCGCCCGAGGTCATAGGCCGGCGCCGGGGAGTCTACGCCCTGCCTCCGCGCGGCGCAACCCACGCGCCTGAGCCGGTTCCCCCTCCGAAGTCGCCGATGTGCGCCCGCGAGACTCCGGCCGCAATGTGACGGGGTTCACCGCCGCGCACTACTCACCGCGAGGGCCGCGCCGGCGACGTCCCCCGCACGGCTCTTGCGCTCCCGGCATCGCGCGTTTGACGAAGGCCCCGAGCTCCGCGACAACCTCCCTGACGGCGCCCGACCGGACTTGACAGCGGCACGCGCGCGGGCGAGCGTGCCGCGCCATGCACGAGCGATCGCCAGCAGACGCGCCATCGCGCGAGACCTCGCCGTCGAGGCTCCTCCTCGTGGGCAACCCCAACGTCGGGAAGAGCGTCATTTTCGGGCTGCTCACGGGGAGGTACGCGATAGTGTCCAACTACCCCGGCACGACCGTCGAGCTCTCGCGCGGCAGGCTCCGGCTAGGCGGCACCGAGCTCGAGGTCATCGACACGCCAGGCGCGAACTCCCTCAGCCCCAACTCCGAGGACGAGCGCGTAGCCCGCGACGTGCTCCTGGAGCCCGGCGAGAAGACCGTCGTGCAGGTGGCGGACGCCAAGAACCTGAGGCGTGCGCTCATGCTCGCGTCGCAGCTCGCGGAGCTCGGTCTGAGGCAGGTCCTCGTTCTCAACATGTGGGACGAGGCCCAGGACCGCGGCCTCCGGCTGGACACGGAGGCGCTCGCCGGAGCGCTCGGGGTGCCGGTGATCCCCATGGTCGCCACGGAGAGGCGCGGGCTCGGCGAGCTCCTCGCGGCGATCCCGGCTGCGAGACCCGCCATCTGGCGCCCGATGTATCCGGGCCCGGTCGAGCACGCCACCTCCGAGGTGGAGGCCCTGCTCGGGCCCGTGGCCGGGGCGAGGGGGATCGCCCTCATGCTCCTCGCGGGGGCGCCGCTCCTGGAGCACGCGCTCTCGGTCTCCCGGGGCCCGGAGTTCCGGCAGTCGCTCGCGAGGATCCGCGAGGGGCTCGCGGCGTCGCTCGCCGAACCGCCGGCCCTGATGATCCAGCGCGGCCGGGCGGCGGCCGCCGACGAGCTCGTCGGCCGGACCGTGACGATCCTGCGCTCGCAGGCGGTGCGCTCCAGGCTCCTTCGGGCCGCCTTCTTCTTCGGCCTGGCGCCCGCGATCTTCTACGCGGTGGGCTGGAGGCTGGCCAGTTTCGCCTTCCGGACGATCTCGTCCGGCGAGATACGGCTCGGGTGGCTCGGGGAGACCGGGACCGAGCTCGCCACCCACGCGGCAGCGGTCCTCACTATGCTGGCATATTCGATTTCGGCGTGGCGGAGGGAGTACGCCTCTGGGCAGTCCGGCGCGGCGGCGCTCGCGAGGCTCTCCAGTCATCCGGTGGGCGGTTTTCCGCTCCTTCTGTTCACGCTCTGGGTGCTCTACAGGGTGGTGGGCGTCTTCGGCGCCGGGGACTGCGTGGACTTCCTCGAGGGAAAGGTATTCGGCAAGCTCGACCCGGCCACGGGGCGCTACGGCGGCCTCGTGAACGGGCCGCTCTCGCGGGCGCTCGGGCGACTCGTCGGGACCGAAGGACTGGTCTACGCCTTCTTCTTCGGGCAGCACTCCGGGCTCGTCTCCAAGGGGCTCACCTACGCGATAGCGATCGTCTTCCCGATAGTGACGCTCTTCTTCGCGAGCTTCGCGCTCCTGGAGGACTCGGGGTACCTCCCGCGCCTGGCGTTCCTCTCGGACCGCCTCTTAAAGCGGATGGGCCTGAGCGGCAAGGCCGTGCTCCCGATGGTCCTCGGGCTGGGCTGCGGGACGATGGCCACGATGACTACCCGGATCCTGGAGACTCCGCGCCAGAGGCTGATCGCGATCCTGCTCCTCGCCCTGGCGGTGCCTTGCAGCGCGCAACTGGGGATCATCACGGTGATCCTCTCCGGGATCTCGGCCGCAGGCGTGGTAGTCTACGTCGTCGTCGTGGCGGGCATGATGCTCGGGGTCGGGTGGCTCGCCGCGAAGGTCCTGCCCGGCCCCCGGGCGGACTTCCTGATCGAGATCCCGCCCTTCCGGGCGCCCTCGCCGAGGAACGTCGCGATCAAGACCTACTACCGCGTGAAGTGGTTCATGCGCGAGGCCGTGCCACTGTTCCTCATCGGGACCGTGTGCCTCTTCGTGGCGGAGCGAACGGGGCTCCTCGCGCTTCTGGAGGCCGCGGCGCGCCCGGCGGTCACGGGGCTCCTCGGCCTTCCCGCGGAGTCGACCGTCGGGTTCATCCTCGGCTTCCTGAGGCGCGACTACGGCGCGGTGGTCATCTTCGACCTCTTCCGGGAGGGGCGCATGGGCGCCGAGCAGGCCCTGGTCGCCCTCGTGGTGATCACGCTCTTCGTGCCGTGCCTGGCGCACCTCTTCGTGTGCGTGAAGGAGCTGGGACTCAAGAAGGCCCTGCTCTTGGATGCGTTCGTCTTCGTGCTGGCCTTTCTCGTCGGGGGGGCCGTCAGGGCCTTCCTCGCCCTGACGGGGCTCCAGGTCGGCGGCTGAACGGGGGGAGGCGCCCCATGGCGTCCATGAGACACTCCGAAGAGATACTCCAGGCGATCTTCTCCATGCGCGAGGAGGGGCCCGGCCCCTTCCCGCCGGAGAAGGTGCTGGCGCGGGCGAGGGTGGGCCAGGACGCCCTGAAGGAGGCCCTGGCCTCTGGGCTCGTCGTCGAAAAAGACGGGAGGCTCGAGCTCTCCGAGCAGGGGGAGGCCGCGGCGGCGGTGGTCGTGCGCCGGCACAGGCTGGCGGAGAGGCTCCTCCACGACGTGTTGAGCGTGAGGGGCGAGGCCTCGGAGTCCGCCGCCTGCGAGATCGAGCACGTGCTCGAGGCCGAGGTGACGGAGTCGATCTGCACCCTGCTCGGCCATCCGCACGTGTGCCCCCACGGGAAACCCATACCGCCCGGGGCCTGCTGCGAGGCCGGCCGCAGGATCGCCGAGCCGGTCGTGGAACCTCTCTCCAGGCTCCGCTCCGGCGAGTCGGCCTCGGTGGCCTATGTCCAGAGCTCGAACCCCGGCCGCCTCGAGCGGCTGGCCTCGTTCGGGCTCCTCCCGGGGACGCCGCTCCGGGTCAAGCAGACCTGGCCCAGCACCGTGGTCGCGATGGGCGAGACGGAGCTCGCGTTCGACCGCGAGACCGCCGAGGATATCTACGTCAGGAGGGCGCCGCGCAAGGACGAGGGCCTGGCGCCCCGCGGCGGCCCCCCGGAGTCGGTCGGGGGGCGATGGCGGCATCGCTTCGGGAGAAGGGGTGAGTGATGAGCAACGTTTCGTACGACAGCAGGGCGGTTCTCGTCGACGGGAAGAGAACGCTCCTCGTCTCGGGGGCCGTGCACTATCCGCGGAGCGTCCCGGAGGCGTGGCCCGCGATCATCAGGCGGAGCCGCGAGGCCGGGCTCAACTGCATCGAGACCTATGTCTTCTGGGAGGGCCACCAGCCGCAGGAGGGTCTGTACGACTTCAGCGGCAGGTTCGATATCCGGCGCTTCCTGGGGGTATGCGCCGCGGAGGGAATGCACGTCATCCTGAGGATCGGCCCCTACGTCTGCGCCGAATGGAACTTCGGCGGGCTCCCGTGGTGGCTGCTCGCGAAGGAGGGGCTCGTCACGCGGACCTGGAACGAGCCCTTCATGCGCGAGGTGGAGAAGTGGCTCAACGTCCTCATGACCCAGGTGCGCGACCTCCAGGCGACGCACGGGGGGCCCATCATCCTCGCCCAGCTCGAGAACGAGTACAACAACGTGGCCTCCCGCTACGGCGCCGACGGCCAGCGATACCTCAAGTGGATCATCGGCGCCGGGCGGAACGCGGGCCTCGACGTGCCGCTCATAATGTGCGAGGGCGCGGGCGAGGAGGCCATCGAGACGCTGAACGGCTTCTCCGTCGAGGGCCGGATCCAGGACCTGCGCCGGAGGAGGCCGGACCAGCCGGTGCTCTGGACCGAGAACTGGCCCGGCTGGTACGACACATGGGGCTTCCCCCACCACACGCGCGATGCGGACGAGATCGCCTACCGGGTGGCGCGCTTCTTCGCCGCGGGCGGCTCGTGCGTGAACTACTACATGTGGCACGGCGGCACGAATCTCGCCCGCGACTCCATGTACCTCCAGACGACGAGCTACGACTTCGACGCGCCGCTCGACGAGTACGGGCTGCCGACGGCGAAGTCCGAGCACCTCGGAGCGCTGCATAAGGTCCTCCACGGGAACTCGGACGTGCTGCTGTACGGCGAGAGCCGTGCGCCCGTGGTGCTCGCGCCGGAGTCCTCCCCGGGAAAGTGCGACGACCTGGTGCTCTACCACTGGAGGAAGGACGACAGGGAGCTCGCGTTCCTCTGTAACGGCGGCCAGGTCAAGCGCAAGGGCGAGGCCTTCGGCAGGGAGTGGGAGCTCCCCCCGATGAGCGCGGTCGTCTTCGGGGGGGAGTCCGGCGGCTCGCCCGAGGTCATCTACAAGACCTGGGGCTCCTCCGCTCGCGCCGCGCGGATCGCCCGCAGGATGGTCCCCGCGCGCGTGCGGCTCGACTGGCAGGCGCTCGAGGAGCCGATCCCCGACCCCGAGCGCGCCCGGAACGCCGTCGAGATGCCGACACCTTCGAACATGCTCCCCTTCAGCCGCGACGAGACGGACTACGGCTGGTACACGGCGACGGTCCGGAGCCCCAGGGCGCGGAAGGCCGCGCTCCAGGCCGAGTACGTCGAGGACCTGATGTACGTCTGGGTGAACGGGCGCTGGCAAGGCGCCGCACCCGAACGGCTCGTGGAGGACCGCAAGACCCCGGACTGCTTCCGCCAGCGCGTAGAGATCGAGCTCCGAAAAGGCGAGAACCGGCTCGCGATCCTCGCCGTGTCGCTCGGGCTCATCAAGGGCGACTGGATGCTGGACGCGCCGCAATCGAACGAGAAGAAGGGGCTCTGCGGGCCCGTGAGCGTCGACGGCAGCGAGATCCGCTCCGGGTGGCGCTTCGTGAGCGGCCTCTGGGGCGAGCGCGCGAGGCTCTGGGACCCCGCCGTCGCGGAGGCGATCGAATGGCGCAGGCCCTCGCAGGTGGACGGGATGTTGCGTTGGTATCGCGCCAGGTTCGAGCTGAGCCGGCGAGACCTCGCCGACGACGCCCCCTGGGCGCTCGACGCCGACGGCCTCGGCAAGGGGCTCGTCTGGGTGAACGGACGCTGCATCGGCAGGCACTGGAACCTGGGCCCGACCGGCGAGTCGGATAGACCCGCCCCCGGACCCACCCAGCGCTTCTATCACATACCGCCGGGCTACCTCGGCGAGGCGAACACCATCGTCATCTTCGAAGAGCGCGGCGCGTCGCCGAAGAAGGTGAGTCTCGTCCGCAGGAAGTGAGCCTGCGCATGCCATATACGTACAAGTACCCTCGCCCCGCTGTGACGGTGGACGTCGCCGCGGTGCGCAGCTCGGGGCGGGCGAGGGAACTCCTGCTCGTCCGCAGGGGGCGCCCGCCGTTCAAGGGCTATTGGGCCCTGCCAGGCGGCTTCGTGGAGATCGACGAGGACATCCCCCAGGCCGCGCGCCGCGAGCTCCTCGAGGAGACCGGCCTCCGCGCCCGGGAGCTCGTGGAGCTCGGCGTCTTCGGCAGGCCTGGGCGCGATCCGCGGGGCAGGGTGATAAGCGTCGCATACCTCGCGCGGGTGGAGCCCCCCAGACGCGGGGCGCGCGCCGGCGACGACGCGGCGCGTGCGGAATGGTTCCCGCTCGACTCGGTTCCGAGAAGGCTCGCCTTCGACCACGCGGAGATCGTCGCCAGGGCGCGGAAGGCTCTGTTCGATCCCCACGCGCGGCGCGTGGCCGACGCGAAGGGTCTCAGCGACGGATCTCCACCGCGGCCGAGCCCTTCCGCTTCGAGAGCTCGACCTCGACCGAGCGCCCCTCCGACTCGACGCGGTGGCGGCCGAAGAAGGCCCTCGTCTCGCAGCGGCCCGAGCGGTCCGCCACGAGCTCGACGTTCGTCCACCACTCGCCGAAGACCAGGTCGCGGTAGGTCTTCGCCGCGGGCGTCGGCGTGAAATCCCGCTTCCAGAGCGCGGCCTTCGGAATCCAGTGGGCGCCCTCCCAGAAGCCCCACATCAGGATGCCCTCGACCGCCGGGTGGGCGAAGGCGAGCCGGTAGACGTCCTCGAGAGTGCGGGCCTTCAGGCCCTCGTCGTCGGTGTTCGCGTCGAACTCGGTGATCTTGATCGGGAGCCGGAACTGCGCGAGGTCGTCGAGAACGCGTCTGGTCACCTCCGGGACGATCGAGCCGCCGACATGACCCTGGCAGCCGATCCCGCCGACGGGGATCCCGCGCGCGAGGAGACCCTTGATCTGCTCGACGTACCTGGCGCTATCGCCGCCGCTCAGGATGTTGTAGTCGTTGACGTAGAGCACCACCTCGGGGTTTGCCTCCTTCGCCCAGCGGAACATGTCCGCGGTGATGCCCGGCCCGAGGCGCCGCGCGTAGTAGTCGCCGTGGAGCATTTCGTTGTTCAGGTCGAACTCGCGTATGCGGCCCTTATACCTCCCGACGATGTCCTTCGCCCTGCGCTCCAGGGCCGCGCGGAGCGCCGCATCATCGAGTTTCTTCACCCAGTCCTGGACGAACTGATCGACGCCCCAGAAGATGCAGTGGCCGCGCATCGCCAGGCCGTTCCGCTCGCACCACTCCAGCATCCTGTCGGCGTCGGAGTAGTCGGGGTTGCCGGGGCCGTTTCTCTCGGTGTGGTACCACTTGAGCTCGTTCTCGTGGACGGCGGCGTTGAAGTTGGCCTTGAGCGTCTCCAGATACTTTCGCTTCTCGACCGGGTCCGCATCGTCGCGGAACATCCTGCCGGCTATGGCCGTGCCGAACGGAAACTCGTGGGAGAGCTGGGTCACCCTCACCCGCGCGCGCGGCGAGGTCCTGATCGAGAGCCTGCCCGTGCGAAGCTCCAGGATCGCCCCCTCGGTGCGTTCCTTCACGGTGGGCACGCCCTCGGCGAGCGCGGCACCCCTGACCCTGAGCTCCTTGACGAGCAGATTCCGGTCCTCGTTCGCCGCCTTGTCGAAGAGATCGTTCGTGAACGTGACCGTGGCGACGAACCGTCCCGCAGGGGCGTCGAACTCGATCGAGTAGTCGCGGAACTCGCGGCTGCCGACCGACAGCCGCGCCGAGCCCAGGGCGCGCCAGGACTCGTCCGTCGCCGAGATCTCCACCAGAGGATACTCTCCCTTAGCGGGGGTGCCGGCGGCCCTGACCGTGAAGGCGATCTTGCCCCGCCCCTCTGCCACGAACCAGTCGCCGAGGGAGCCGTTCGACCAGACGTTCCAGCCGCCGCCCTCGAGTGGCCCGCCGACCGTCCTCACCCTGGCGCGCTCCGCCTGGAGAATGAGCTCGCCGCCACGGTCCATCGGCGCACCTCCCTCGGCGGCCAGGGCCGACAAGAGCACGATGAACGCCCCGACACCGCCCGGCCCAGCCATCGCGTTCCCTCCCGACGCCCGCTAGGGCGCACCACCTGACTGCGGCGCACCGTCTCCCCCGGCCCTCGGTCACGAGCGAACGGCCGGTCCGGAGGCCGCCCCTCGCGGCAGGAAGACCGGCGCCGGGGCCCTCTTGTGCGAGGCACCCGCCACGAGCGCCCGCACGCGCTCGAGGACCTCGGGCCTGACGCCGCCGGCGGCGCCGGACTCGAGCGCCTGGAGCGCCGCGTCGATATCGTCGTAGCTGAGTCCCAGCTCGCCCTCGGTCGTCTGCCCCTCCCAGAGGCCGGCCGAGGGCGGTTTCTCGATCACCTCGCGGGGGATCCCGAGCGCCCGCGCGAGCTCGCGCACCTCGGTCTTGTAGAGCGCGCCGAGGGGGAGGATGTCCGCGGCCCCGTCGCCGTGCTTCGTGAAGTAGCCCAGGAGGAGCTCCGACTTGTTGCTCGTCCCGATCACGAGATACGAGAGCCTGTTCGCGTAGCAGTAGAGCGTCGCCATCCGCAGCCTGGGCTTGAGGTTCGCCCTGGCGAGTTCCTCGCGCGACGGCCGCCGGCCGGGCGGACGCGCGTCTCCGGAGCACCCGGTCGCGGCCGCCAGGGCCGCGAAGGCGGCGTCGAGGCTCACCCGCTCCACGCGCAGCCCGGTCGCGCGCGCGACGAGACGGGCGTGCTCTTCGTCGAGCTGCCTCGACTCGCACGGCATGACTAGGCCGAGCGCGCGTTCGCCGAGTGCCCTCGCCGCGAGCGCCGCCGTGACCGCCGAGTCGAGTCCGCCCGAGAGGCCGAGGACACCGCCCGCGGCCCCCGCGCGTTCGACCTCTTGCGCGATCCAGCGGGCGGCGTCCTCCGCCAGCTTGCCTGGATCGAACCTCCGATGGATCGGGCTCATCGCGCCGCCCCTGCGGGCTCCGCCGCCTGCTCGCTCGCGACGGACGGCATCGACCGCGGCCAGCTCGCGCCGCGGAAGAAGACCTCGTCCCAGACCTGCACGCTCAGGACGAAGGTCACGGCCATCCCGAGCAAGACCCTCTCGATCGCCTCGCGCGAGAGCCTCAGGGCCTGCCTCTCGCCGCCGCGCGAATCGAGCGGCCCGAGCTCCTCGAGACGCTCCACGATCGAGCGGAAACGGGGCCAATCGAAATAGCCCTTCCGCCTGATGCTCGACTCGGAGAGCAGTTCCGCCACCTCGGGGGGCGCCTCCGGCCCCAGGAACGGCACGCCGAACGGCGCGAGGAACGGCTGCTTGCGCCGCGAGGCGATCTCGGGCGGTAGCCTGCCGGCGAACGCCACGCGCAGGATGTGCTTCTCGCGGAAGCCTTTCATCTTGAGCTCCGGCGGCATCCGCGCGCAGAGCTCGACCACGTTGTGGTCGAGGAACGGATACCGGCCCTCGACAGAGTTCGCCATCGAGGCCCTGTCCCCGTGGGCGGCCAGGAGGTGCCCGGCGAGAAAGAGCCTGTGCGAAAGGTATAGCGAGGCGTTGAACGGATGAAGCCTCCTGAGCCATTCGCGGTCGAGCGGAAGGTTTTCGGCCTGGTCGTAGCTCGAGGCGCGCGAGAGCATCTCGTCCGTGTAGGTCATCCGCCTGACGAGCTCGAAGAACGCGTGCTCCATCGAGCGCGCCGGGTAGACGCCGAAGAGGCGCACCGCCTCCTCCAGTCGCTCGCGCGTCGGGAAGAAACAGCGATAGTACGGGCCCGTGCGCCTGCGGAAGAACGTCCTCACGAACGGCGCGAACACCCGCCATGGCAGTCGGGAGAGACTGGAGCGGAACTTCTCGAACCTGTCGTAGGAGTATCCGCCGAAGAGCTCGTCCGAACCCTCGCCGGTGAGGACGACCTTGACCTTCCTGCGCGCGAGCCCCGAGAGGAGCATGAGCGGCACGCTCTCGGTCGAGATCATCGGCGTCTCCGCGTGCCAGATGAGCCGCGGGAACGCCCGCGCGATCTCGGCCTGCGAGCAGGCGAGGAGATCGTTATCCGTCCGCACGGCGCCCATCATCAGGCGGATATAGCGACTCTCGTCGTACTCGCGCTCGCGGAACGTGATGGAGAACGTGGTGAGCGGGCCGTCGTGGAGCGCAGCCATCAGGTGCACCACGCAGGACGAGTCGAGCCCTCCGGAGAGGTACGCGCCGAGCGGGACGTCCGAGATCATCCGCAGCCTCACGGCGCGCGCGAGCTCCTCGAAGAGCCGGGCCGCCGCTCGACGCTCGTCGAGCCTATCCTCCTGTCCGGCCTCGGGGAATGGGATCTCCCAGTACCGCGCGAGTTCGGACCTTCCCCCGCGCCACCTGAGCCACATGCCCGGCGGAAGGGCCTTGACACCGCGGAAGGGAGTGTTGGGCGCGACGACGCACGCGAACGACGTGATCGCGTCGAGCGCGCGGAGGTCGGGCTCGGCCGGCACGAGCCCCGAGGCGAAGAGCGCCTTCGCCTCTGAGCCGAAGACGAGCGTGCCGTCCCTCTCGGCGTAGAAGAGCGGCCGCACGCCGAGCCGGTCGCGGGCGAGGAAGAGCTCCCTCTTCCGCGAGTCCCAGATCGCCAGGGCGAACTGGCCGTTCATCTGCGCGAGGCACTCGGGCCCCAGCTCCTCGTAGAGATGGAGCACGACCTCCGTGTCGCAGCGCGTCCTGAAGACGTGTCCGCGTTGCTCGAGCCCCGGCCTGAGTTCCTGGAAGTTGTAGCACTCGCCGTTGTAGACGATGTGGAGTGAGCCGTCCTCGTTCGAGATCGGCTGGTTGCCGCCGGCGGTATCTATGATCGCGAGCCGGACCGAGGCCAGGGCCGCGTGCGCGTCGCGATGGAAGCCGGCGTGGTCCGGACCGCGGTAGCGGATCACCGCAGCCATCTCCTCGAGCCTGGCGGGCTCGAGCTCGAGAGGACGCACGCTCACCGCGCCTGCGATACCGCACATGGGAAACCAGGTCCCGCATCCGTGGGTGCGCCAGCGCCCCCCGGCGAGCCCTCACAGGATCGACAGGTAGTTCTCGATCTCGTAGCGGCTGACGTGTATCCGATAGCGGTCCCACTCGATCTTCTTGTTGGCGACGAACTTCTCGAATATGTGCCCGCCCAGGGCCTCGCGCACGAGTTCGCTCTTCTCGGTCTCGGCGATCGCCTCGGCGAGGCTGCCCGGCAGCGCGCGGATCCCCCGCCTGGCCCGCTCGGCCTCCGTCATCTCGAAGATGTCCTCTTCGACCGGCTCCGGGAGCTCGTACTTCTCCTCGACGCCCCTGAGCCCCGCCGCGAGCATCACCGCGAACGCCAGGTAGGGGTTGCACGCCGGGTCGGGGCAGCGGAACTCGGCGCGCGTGGCCTTCTCCTTGCCGGGCTTGTACATCGGGACGCGCACCAGACTCGAGCGGTTCCTCCTGGCCCACGCGACGTAGACCGGCGCCTCGTAGCCTGGGACGAGCCGCTTGTACGAGTTCACCCACTGCGCGACGACCGCGCAGATCTCGCGCGCGTGCCTCAGGAGCCCGGCTATGAAGGACCTCCCGACCGGCGAGAGATGATACGCGTCGCGCGCGTCGAAGAAGACGTTCCTGTCGCCCTTGAAGAGCGACTGGTGCACGTGCATGCCGGAGCCGTTCTCGCCAAAGATGGGCTTAGGCATGAACGTGGCGTACAACCCGTGCTTCGCGGCGATCTCCTTGACGATGAGCCTGTAGGTCATCGCGGCGTCGGCCATGGTCAACGCGTCCGAGTAGCGGAGGTCGATCTCGTGCTGGCTCGGGGCGACCTCGTGATGGCTGTATTCGACGCGGATCCCCACCGCCTCCAGGGCGAGCACCGTGTCCCGCCTGAGGTTCGACGCCACATCGTGCTGGGTCAGGCTGAAGTAGCCCCCTTCGTCGAGCCTCACCGTGTCCTTCGAGTCCTTGAAGTAGAAATACTCGAGCTCGGGGCCCGTGTTATAGACGTAGCCGAGCCGCTCGGCCCTCTGGAGGTTGCGCTTGAGCGCCCAGCGGGGATCGCCTTCGTAATGCTCGCCCTCCGGCGTCAACACGTCGCAGAACATCCGGGCGATGGGGCCGCCGTCGTTCGCGCGCCAGGGCAGGATCGCGAAGGTGGAGGGGTCCGGCATCGCGATCATGTCGCTCTCCTCGATGCGCGCGTAGCCTTCCACAGAGGACCCGTCGAATCCGGCCCCGTCGTGGAGGGCGTCTTCGAGCTGGCTGGCGGTGATCTCGACGGTCTTGAGGAAACCCAGGACGTCGGTGAACCACAGCCTCACGAAACGGACGCCTTGCTCCTTCACCACCCGGAGCACGTCCTCTTTGGTCGTTACCTTCTCCGGCAAGTTGGCCTCTCTCTCCCGGGAGCGGCGCCGTGGGCTCCGGCGCAGGACCGGCGTATCGTAGGCGGTGGGACCGGCACGTCAAGGATAAGGTTTCTCGAAATGGCCCCGGCTCCCGGCGAGGCACGGTTGCGGTGCGCGGGCGGTGCGGGTATCTTCGCGAGGCGCGACCGGGGAGAGGCGATGCCGTCCAGACCTACCGCGAAAGAGATCAACGAGATACTCTCCTGGCTCGGGGCCGATGGCCCCCCCGGAACGGAGGGCAACTTCCAGGAGCTCTGCCGCGCGGTCGCGGTGCGTAAGAACAAAGAGCACGCCCTCAGGTTCGCCTCGACGCCGTTCGCGGAGCGGATCGTGCTCGTCCCCCAGTGCCTGCGCCGCATAGGGCGCTGCCGCGCCAGGGAGACCTCGCGCGGCTACGAGTGCGCCTCCTGCATGGCCTGCCCGGCCGGCGAGATACTCGCGGAGGCGAAGCGCCTGGGCTACAAGGGCACCTTCATGCTCAAGGGCGGTCGGGCGGTCGCGGGGATCCTGGCGAGCGAGCGGCCGTCGGCCGTCGTGGGGATCGCCTGCAGCTACGAAGGCGCGCTCGGAATCGTCGAGTGCGAGCGCGCGGGCGTCGCTGTGCAGTTCGTGCCCCTCACAGCCGACGGGTGTTTCGAGACGGACGTGGACATGGCCGAGGTCAGATCGGTCCTGGAGTTCGTCGAACCGCCCCGGGCCGCGGGGACCGCCCCAGGCTGAGGCGCGTCGCGAGGGGTACGGTCGCCCGAGCCTTGGTCCGGGGCGGATCGGCGCGCCGCCGGGATCCGCGCCGCGCGCCGTGCTGCCAGCGCTGCCGGCGATCCATCTGTGGGGAACGCCACGGCCACCCACGAAGCCTGCCCCGACGGTTCAGGCGACGAAGATCACGTAGTTCGCCAGGCAGGCCAGACACACAGCCGCGAGCGAGACCGCCTCCAAGAGCCCGAGCGCCCTCCTGATCTCCCTCGAGCGGGCCGCGAGGGCGATCTGCACGGCGGCCGCGGCTGCGAGGACGGCGGCCAGGGTGGCGGCGCTCGAACGCGCGGCGCGGAGCCCGGGCACGAGCGCCTCGTCGGGGAACCAACCCAGGAACGCCCATGCCGCGGCGAGGACGGCCGCCGCGCCGGCCGTGGCAGCGAGCGGTCGCGCCACCCGCCCCGCCGCGAGCGATCGGAGCGCCGCGGCCGCGTGCGGCAGGGATTCCCGCGCCAGGGCGAAGGCGACAACCGCCGCCCCGAGGGCAGCCCCCAGGAACGCCGCGGCCAGGCCCGCCCGTGCCGCAGGCGGGAGCGGCCCCAGCGCGAGCGGGAGGTTCATCGTCCAGGGCGACGTAGCGAAAACAGCGGCCGTGAGGCCGAAGGCCGCCCTGAGCGCTCCATGGAGCGCCGGCCGCATCTCGTCCCTGGAAGGTAAAGACGCCATCACGCGCCCGACCAGGCCCTCAGTGAGGGCGAGCGCGCCGAGCGCCTCGGCAACGAGCGACTCTATCCGATCGGGCTTCTCGCGTTCCGGAGCGTCCATGTCCCCTGTCTCCTGTCGGCTAGCCCCCGGCCAGATCGCCTAGGACCTCGCGCAGCATGGCCTTCGCGCGCGTCAGCCGCTTGTCCACCGCGGCCGCCGATATCCCGAGGATGCCCCCGATCTCCTTGTGGCCCTTCCCCTCGAAGCACCTGAGGACGATCACCTCCCGGTACCCCGGCGGAAGGCCCCTCACCGCGGCGAGGACGCGCGAGCGGACCTCGGCCCTGCCGAGCTCCTCCGGGGGACCGGCGCCAGGCGGCCCGGGCGGCTCGCTCGCGGAGGCCGCCGGCTGCTCGCGGCTCCTCGACCGCGCGCGGACCCAGCTCACGGACTTCCGCCGCGCTATCCCCGCCAGCCACGCCTGGAACTTGCTCCCCGAGCGGAGGCGCCTCAACGAGCGGTAAGCCTCGCCGAAAGCCTCCTGCACGAGGTCTCTGGCGGCCTCGGCGTCGCCGGTGATCGCGTAAGCGATCGCCGCCGCCATCGAGGCGTGCCTCTCGACGAGCGCTCGGAAGGCCTCGTCATCTCCCCGGACCGCGGCCCTCACGAGGCTTGCGTCATCCTCGGCCATGGACCTCGCCCACGGGCGGGCTGCGCCCTCGCTCCTGCCGCCGCCGGTCTGCGCGCACCGGCGAGCCGCGAGCCCCCCGGGGGGCGAGGCCCGCCGCGGCGTCCCGTCCGGCACGGCCGCATCGGGCCCACGTCCTCGATCCGCTAGTCGCCAGGACGCGGCTCGCACGGACGAAAAATGTCCCTACGCGCGCCGGTCAGGCCCCTCGGCCCCGGGCCGGAAACCCGCCGGGTCGATCCCCAGGGCCCTGAGCTTGTTCTGGAGGCTCTGCCTGTGCATCCCCAGGGCCCTCGCGGCGGCGGACAGGTTGCCGTTAGCCTCCCGGAGGGCGCGCGCAACGTAGGCCCGCTCGAAGGCCTCGAGCGCCCTGCGGGAGGCCTCGCGCAGGGGAACCCTCACCTCGCCGAGCATCTGTCCGGGCACCCCGGGGCCCCGGACTTCCTCGGGAAGCTCGCTCAGCCCGACCCTGTCTCCGCGTGCCAGGATCGCGGCCGTCTCCACGGCGTTCTTCAACTCGCGGACATTGCCTGGCCAGGGGTAGCGCAGGAGCGCCTCCACCGCATCGTCCGTGAAGCCCGAGAGCTGCTTGCCATAGCGCGACGCGTACTCGTGCAGGAACCTCCCCGCCAGGAGGAGCACGTCGCCCGTGCGCTCCCGGAGCGGGGGTACGACGATCTCGACGACCCGTATCCTGTAGTAGAGATCTTCGCGGAACCGGCCCCGCGCGATCTCTTCGCGCAGGTCGCGGTGGGTCGCCGTGATGAGCCTGACATCGGCCCTGATGAGCTCGCTCCCGCCCACGCGCTCGAACGTGCGCTCCTCCAGGAAGCGCAGCACCTTGGCCTGGGCCGCGAGGGGCATGTCGCCTATCTCGTCTAGGAACAGGGTGCCGCCCGCCGCCTGCTCGAAGCGGCCCTCCCGCCTGCGGTCGGCCCCGGTGAACGAGCCCCGCTCGTGGCCGAAGAGCTCGCTCTCCACGAGCCCCTCCGGCACGGCCGCCGCGTTCACCGCAACGAAGGGTCCCTTCGCGCGTGCGCTCATGCGGTGTATCTCGCGGGAGACGAGTTCCTTACCCGTGCCGGACTCGCCGCGCACGAGCACCGTCACGTCGACTGCGGCGACCGCGGCTATGCGGTCGGCGAGCGCGCGCATGGCGGGGCTCTCGCCCCAGAGAGGCCGCAGGCCCTCCCGTCGGGCGATCTCCTCGCGCAGCCGCGCGTTCTCCCTCTCCAGGCGCACCCGTTCGAGGGCGTTCCGCACCGACTGCCTGAGCTCGTCGAGCTCGTAGGGCTTGGCGATGTAGTCCTGCGCGCCGCGCCGGATCGCCTCGACCGCGAGCCTCTCCGAGCCGTGCGCCGTGATCATAATCACCTGCGGTGGACCCGCGAGAGACCGGATGCGCGAGAGCGTTTCCATCCCGTCCATCCCGGGCATGGAAAGGTCGAGGAGGACGAGGTCCGCCCCCCCCGACTCCAGGAACCTCAGGGCCTCCTCGCCGGAAGGGGCCTCCCTGATCTCGTATCCGTCCTGCGCGAGCGCCCTGCGGACGGAGTAGCGAGCGCCCTCCTCGTCGTCGACGACCAGGAGCCTGAAGGTCTCGCCCGCGCCCACGTGAGCCTGCCCCCCTCACCCCTTCTCCAGCGAGGATAGTCCGCGCTTGCGCGTGGCGCAATAGGAGTAGACGCTGAGTCATGGCTGCACTATAGAAACCGATCGAGTGGCGAGCGACTCGCCCCGCGCGGCGCCACAGCCAGGGATACCCACGCGCGAGCCTGACCTGCCCGGCCTCCAGCCGCTCACCGCCAGCGCCGCCATAACGAATGCGGCGATGCCGTTACCTCGGAGAGTCGGCTTCACAGTCTCACCGCCGCGAACTCCGCCGATGCATGCGACCCGGTCCCGTAGGGGAGAGATGACCCCGCGGCCCCGCGTCGCGGCTTGACGGTACGGCCGGGATGCGATAATCTAACTTGGAAAGGGGTTTCTCGTGATCGGGGCGCCGATCGCCAAGCTCGGCCGGCCGGTGCGAGTCGCGCTCCGGCTCGCTCGGGGCGTGCTCGCGGGGCTCGGCCTCCTCGCCGCGTTCGCCTTCCTCCTCGGTGCCGGGCTCCTCGTGGCTGGCTGCGCGCTCACCGGGCGGCTGGTCGACAAGACCATCCTCTCCTCGCCGGAGATGAAGTTCGACTACCTGGACCAGGACCGCGACCTCGCCGACATCACGGGTTCCGTGCTGGGCGGCGGCGGCGGGGGCGGTGGCGGCTGCTGATCCGGCGCGCTTCCGCTCGCGGATACCCGGGAAGACTCGCCTGCGGAGGGCCAGCGCCACGAGAGCGGCGAGCCCGCAAACCATGACGTCCGGAGACGAACAAGTCTCGTCGGTTGTGCCCGACGCGGGGCGTACCGAACCGCCCCCGCCCTCCTCGCCGCGGCGCCTCCCTGTCGAGATCGCAGCGTTCGTCGCGACGCTTGCGGCGCTGGCCGCGCCCGCGCGCGCCGAGGAGGCCGGCGCAGCTTCCCCTCGCACGGACGCTGAGAAGTCCCCCGGCGAACTCTGGAAGGAAGAAGACCTCGGCTCGGGGGCGGAGACCTGGGAGGAACCCGCCGAGGGCAAGAAGCAGGAGTTCTTCGAAGAGGAGGAAGAGAAACCCCCGGCCTGGAGCCTCCAGAGGCCCGTCTCTGCGAGGCGCGAGCTCGTGCTGGAGTACCGCTCGACGGACGTCTTCGACGAGCCGCCCGACCCGAACCTCGGGCCGCCGCCGGACGAGGTCTGGTATCTCTCCTACAGCGTCCGCCCCGATCGCGTGAACTACCTCATGGCCGAGGCGCAGGCCTTCGCCTTCGACGACCCGACGATGCCGGACTCCGGCTACGTCATGCTCTTCTGGGAAAGAACCCTCTCGAGCGGCGCCAGGCTCGACCTGGAGGCCGCGCGGCAGTCGGACAGCTCGGGCCGGACGGGCCTCTGGGGGGCCGTCGAGTACGGCTGGCCCGCCGGGCTCAACGCGGAGATCTCGGCCCGCTTGCAGCTCTCCAGCAGTCTAGACGGCGTGTTCGGCTGGCGCGCGGAGTGCGAGGCGCTCATGGCGCTCGACGAGAATACAGCCCTGCGCGGCCGAGCCTGGTACTACCGGGGGCACGAGGGTTCCTCGAGCGCGAGGCTCGACCTCCAGCTCGCTCGCTACCTCGGTCGGCAGACCGCGCTGCACCTGCTCGTGCGCTCCGGGGTCTCGGAGAGCGGGGACCCGGATGAGGAGATCCGGGAGGCATCGTCGGCGGTCGGCGCGATCGAGCTCAGACACAGGTTCGGCGCGAGGACCCTCGCGCGGGTCTCGTACAGGTGGTACTCGGACTCGGAGGGCGACGTCGCCGACGGCTACTCGGTCGGCGCCGAGCACGACTTCGGCCGCTGTGCCCTGGGCGCGTTCTATCGGGGCTACTGGACGAACGAGGGCACCGAGACAGGGACGTGGTGGATCGTCATCAGGGCGCGGATGTGAGCGCGCCTCGAGCGGCCTGCGGTCTGGTCCATGAGCCCGGCAGGCCAGCGGCCGGTCGGACCATCCCTGCCCTCGCGGGCGCCGGGCTCGAGAGGCGGGGCCACTGCGTCGGGCGAAGCTCGCCGACCGGGCGGGACGGAATCCCTAGCGCAGGAAGGGACACACCCGGACATCGCACCTCGACCACCCATCACCCGACGCGAAAAAGGAGTTTGACGGTCGGGGGGACCTGCTGCTAACTTGTCTGAAGCGCCCTGGCAGTCCGCGTCGGAGCGCGGTTGTGCGGGCCCGCCTCGAACGATGCATCGGCGGGCCTAGAGGGGAAGCCACCCCCTCGCGAGCGGACCCTTCACCGGAGAGCTTGCGCGGGCCCCCACGGGGGCGCGCGGAGCCCAGAGGTGCTTCGGTGCGGATAGGAGCCTGACTCGCGCCTAGTGCGGGACGGGGGCTCGGCGCGGGTGTCTTGGGGAAGGCCAGGCGGCTCCCAGAGGACCGAGATCCGGGCCGATGCCCGTGGACCGAGTTCCACGAGCGGGCCCGGGCGAAGGAGGACGGCCATTCGCAGCGACATTACCAAGAAGGGGGTCGAGCGCGCGCCGCACAGGGCGCTCCTCCACGCGACGGGCGTTACCCGCTCGGCGCTCGAGCGGCCTTTCATCGGGATCGCCGACGCCACTACGGACCTGATCCCCGGTCACGTGCACCTGGCGGCGCTCGCGCGCGCCATCGAGCGCGGCATTCACTCGGGGGGCGGCCAGGCGTTCCGCTTCGGCGTGCCGGGCGTCTGCGACGGGATCGTCATGGGCCACGCCGGGATGCACTACTCGCTCCCCTTGCGCGAGCTCATCGCGGACATGATAGAGTCTGTCGTGCAGGCGCACGCCCTGGACGGGCTCGTGCTGCTCACGAACTGCGACAAGATCACCCCGGGCATGCTCATGGCACTCGGGCGGCTCGACATCCCGGGGATCGTCGTGACCGGCGGCCCGATGCTCGCCGGGTACAAAGGGATGGAGCGCTGCCTGAGCCTGGTCAGGAACACCTTCGAGGCCGTCGGGCTCCGCCAGGCGGGGAAGATCTCCGACGCCGAGCTGGAGGAGCTCGAGATGTCCGCCTGCCCCGGCGCGGGTTCCTGCCAGGGGATGTATACGGCGAACACGATGGCCTGCGTGACCGAGGCCCTGGGGCTCTCGCTCAGGTTCGGGGCGACGGCGCCTGCCGTCTCGGCCGAACGGGTGCGGCTCGCCTTCGAGTCGGGCGAGCGCGTGGTCGAGCTCGTGCGGCGGGGGCTCTCCTCCAGGCGTTTCATGACCGAGGCGGCGTTCAGGAACGCGATCCGCGTGGACATGGCGCTCGGCGGGAGCACCAACACCGCCCTGCACATCCCCGCGATCGCGCGCGAGGCTGGTGTGAGCGTGGGGCTCGAGCTCTTCGAGGAAATCGGCCGCCGGACGCCGACGCTCTCGAAACTCGAGCCGGCGGGCGACAGCTACGTCGAGGACCTCCATCACGCCGGCGGCATACCGGCCGTCATGAAACAGCTCGGCGAGCTTATCGAAGATGCGCCCACGGTCTCGGGCGAGTCGACGCGCGCCATCGCCGCCGGGGCGCATGTCCATTCCGAGGAGATCATACGCCCGGCCTCGAGGCCGCTAGCCCCCCAGGGCGGGATAGCCGTCCTCAGGGGGTCGCTCGCACCCGAGGGCGCCGTGGTAAAGCAGAGCGCCGTGAGGCCCGAGGCGCAGAGGCTCAGCGGCCCGGCGCGCGTCTTCGACGGGGAGGAGGCCGCCTTCAAGGCGCTCATGGAGGGGCGGATCCGCGCGGGCGACATAGTGGTGATCCGCTACGAGGGCCCCCGCGGCGGGCCAGGGATGCGCGAGATGCTGAGCGTCACGTCGGCCATCGCCGGCATGGGGCTCGGCGAGAAGGTGGGGCTCGTCACAGACGGCCGCTTCTCGGGCGGGACGCGCGGGCCCTGCGTCGGACACGTCTCCCCGGAGGCCGCCTCCGGCGGACCGATCGGTCTGGTCAAGGACGGCGACAGGATCGCGATCGACATACCTGCGAGGCGCCTGGAGCTCGAGGTAGACGCGCGGGAGCTCGCGAGCCGCCGCGCGGCGTTCAAGCCTCTTGAAGCGAAGGTCCGCTCGGGGTATCTACTGCGTTACGCGCGGCAGGTGAGCTCAGCGGCGTCGGGGGCGGTCCTGCTCTAGGGTGCGGGACGGCCGGAGAGGTCCGGATTGTGCGCTGCTAGGAGCGCGCGCGGCGCGGGGAAGGAGCCGAGAGACGATGGCTGGCGAGCAGAGACAGGAGTGGACCTGGCGCGACATATTCAGGTCGATCGGGCTCGCGTTCAGCTTCAGCCGCCTGGTGACGGGTTTCCTGGGGCTCGCGGTGCTGGCGGCGGCGGACGGGCTCATCACCTGGGGCATGAAGAGCCTGGAGCTCCAGTCGAGCGACTGGCTCAGGCGGCTGGCCGAGGTCCTCTACTATGCCAGGTGGGGCGTGGCCGCGTACGTGTTCCTGTTCACGGCCGCGGCGATCGCCTACAGCGTCAAGGGCGAGCTCCTGGACGGCGAGGGCGCGGGCGTGGGCGAGTCCATCGCGTTCGTGTTCCGGAAGTTCGGGGCGCTTTTCTTCTCGCCAGTCATCTTCTGGAGCTACATCCTGCTCATGGGCGGGCTCGCGTTCGTGTTCTTCGTGCTGCCGGTGCTCGTCGCGGAGTGGGCGGGCTGGACCCCCTACGCCTCTCTAATCTGGTACGCCCTGGGCTACTTCTTCGTCTTCCTGTTCTCGCTCCTCGCGGCGATGGGTTTCGTGGCGTTCATGTTCTCGCTGTTCCTGACGCCGCCGATCGTCGCGGTGCGCCAGGAGGGGGCCCTGGACGCCGTGCTCGACACGATCGACCTCATGCGCGGAAAGGGCGCGTTCTGGGTCTCGCTATTGGTGCTGGCCGCGAGCGCCCTCGTCGGGGGCGTGTTCCTCGGCAGGACCTTCGACGTGGGCTACCGCATCGCCGGGCGCGCGATGGGCGAGGAGTTCGCCCTGATCGTGAAGAGTATGCCCCAGGAGCTCCAGCCGCGGGCCGGCACGCTCCTCTCCGGCGCACGGATCTACTGGCCGGGCCAGTACGAGGCGGCGGGGCGACCGTTCGTGCGGACGGGAGCGGCCATGCAGCCCGCATCCGCGGGCCGGCCGGAGACCCGGCACAGGATCGCGGGTTGGATCCTGGCGGTCTGGGTCCTGATCCTGGCCGGCTTCTCCATCTCGTTTACGATGGGTGCGTTCGTAGCAGCCGGGACGCTCACGTATCTCATCGTCCGCGAGGAGGAGGAGTTCCTGGAGCCGGCCGCGGAGGGCCCGCCCCAGCCGGCCGCACCGAAGCAAGAGGCGGCCGCGAAGTCCGAAGGGGCCGAGAAACCCGAGAAGCCCGAGAAGAAAGACGAGGCCCCCAAGGCCGAGGAGAAGAAGGCATAGGCCGGACCGCGGGCACGGGCCTGGAGTCCCAGGTTCGGTGTGCATGCCCGGTGGTGTAATCGGCAACACAGGAGATTTTGGTTCTCCGATTCCAGGTTCGAGTCCTGGCCGGGCAACCATGGGCGAGAACGGCGCGAGCGAGCAGGCGGCGAACGGAGAGAAGACGGCCAACCAGTGGGCCGCGCTGATCCTCGCCGCGGGCAAGGGCAGGAGGATGGGCGGCACCCGGGCGAAGGTACTCCACGAGGTCGCTGGGAGATCGATGCTCGCCTGGGTGATAGACGCGGCCCGCGCCGCCGGCGCAGCGAGGACGGTGGTCGTGGTCGGCCACGACAGGGAGTCGGTTATCGCATCGCTCCCTGGCGGGACGGAGTGGGTCGTACAGGAGAAGCCCCTCGGTACCGGCGACGCCGTGCGCGCGGCGGAAGGAGTGCTGGGCCGCTGGCCGGGAGGGCTCTGGGTCCTCTGCGGAGATGTCCCCGGGATCAGCCCGGGGACGCTCCGGAGACTCGCCGCGCGCCACGTCGAGACGGGCGCCTCCTGCACGGTCCTCACGATGGTGCTGGAGGACGGCGGTAGATACGGTCGGGTGGTCCGGGACGGCTCCGGCAACGTGGCGAAGATCGTCGAGTTCGGCGACGCGAGCGAAGAGGAGCGCGCCGTGCGCGAGCTCAATAGCGGCACGTATGCCTTCAGGGCGCACGATCTCTTCGAGACACTCCCCCGGTTGTCCAACCGGAACGCGCAAGGGGAGTACTACCTGACCGACGTGGTCAGGCTCATGCTACAGGACGGAAAGATCGTGGCCTCGGTGGAGGCGGTCGATCCTCGCGAATGCATGGGCGGCGACACCCCGGAGGCCCTGGAGGCGATCCGGGCGGCCTGGGGCTCGCTCGCGCGCTGAGGTGCGGCGGGGCGCTCGCGGCCTGGGAGAGAGACGACAGTGAACAAGCTGAGACTTCTCAGCGGAAACGCTCATCCTGCGCTCGCGCGCGCGATAGCAGGCCACCTCGGTGTGCCGCTCACGAGTGCCGAAGTGGCGCGCTTCCCCGACGGCGAGACCAAGGTCAGGATCCTCGAGGACGTGCGCGGCAGGGACGTGTTCGTGATCCAGCCCACCTGCCCGCCCCAGAACGAGAACCTGATGGAACTCCTGATAATGATCGACGCCCTGAGGCGCGCCTCGGCGGACCGAGTGACGGCGGTGATCCCTTACTACGGCTACGCCCGCCAGGACCGCAAGCACGAGGGCCGCGTGCCGATCACCGCCAAGCTCGTGGCGAACCTGATCACCACGGCGGGTGCGAACAGGGTCCTGACCATGGACCTGCACGCGACGCAGATCCAGGGCTTCTTCGACATACCGCTCGACCACCTCTACGGGACCCCGGTCCTGGCGGCCCATATTCGGGGGCGGATGACCACGGACGTGGTCGCCGTCGCCCCCGACCCCGGCAGCATCAAGCTCGCCAACGCCTTCGCCAAGCGGCTCGGCGCCGGCCTCGCCCTCGTCGAGAAGCGGCGCATCAGCGACTCGGAGGTCGTGGCCGGGAATGTCGTAGGCGACATCGAGGGCAAGAACGTGGTGATCGTCGACGACATGATCTCCACTGGCGGCTCGATGGCCGAGGCGATCAAGATGGCCAAGAAGTTCGGCGCGAATAAGGTGATAGCCGCGGCCACGCACGCTGTGTTCCTGGACGGGACCATAGAGCGCCTCGCCGCCGCATCACCGGACGAGCTCGTCGTCACGGATACCATACCGCTTCGCGGCGATCCGGCGCGGGCGGGGCTGACCTTCGAAGTACTGACCGTGGCCCCGCTCCTGGGCGAGGCGATCAAGCGGATCCACTTCAATGAGTCGGTGAGCAGCCTGTTCACATAGGCAGGAGAGACACGTATGGCGGTCAAAGAGATTCCGGTCAGGAGCCGCACTGAGCTCGGCAAGGGTCCGGCCGGCAGGCTCCGCCGGCAGGGATGGATCCCCGCGGTGATCTATGGGCACGGGAAGCCCGCCGAGCCCCTGGCGATCGAGAGGCGGGTGGCCGAGGGCATGCTCCACGCTCGCCAGCGGATGGTGAGTCTGCGCCCGGAGACGGGGCCCGAGAGGCGCGCCCTCTTGAGGGAGGTCCAGATTCACCCGGTCACGGACGAGATAATCCACGTGGACTTCCTGGAGGTCTCCGCGCAGGACAGGGTCACGGTGACCGTGCCTCTCGTTTTCAAGGGAGAGCCCGCCGGGGCGAAGGATGGCGGCGTCCTCGATGTTCACCTCCACGAAATCCAACTGGAGTGCGCGGCGGACGCGGTCGTGGAGCAGCTCCGGGTGAATGTGGCGCCGCTCGGGCTGGGAGAGGCCATTCAGGTGATGGACCTGGAGATGCCGCCCGGGGCCAGGGCCGTCACCGACGGGAAGCTCGTGGTGGTCACCTGCCACAGGCGCAAGGAAGTGGTCGAGGAGGCGGCGCCGGCTGCGGCGGCGGACGCGGCGGCGGCGGTCCCCGCGCAACCCGAGGTCATCGCCGAGAAGAAGCGCGAGGAGCGCGAAAAGGAGAAGGAAGAGAGCCGGAAGGAGAAGGAGGAGAAGGCCTGACGCCCCGGCGGGCCCCTGGCGCCGGTCGGGACCGGACCTGACAGGACGCCGCCGTGAAGATCGTACTGGGGATCGGGAATCCAGGGCGCGAGCATGCGAGGACCCGACACAACGCGGGTTGGCGCGTCGTGGACCTCGTCGCTTCGCGCGCGGGTCTGGAGCGGTGGCGGAGGAGATTCGCCGGGCTCGTGGGAGAGGTAACGCTCGCGGGCGAGAGGGTGCTCCTAGTGAAGCCGGAGACCTTCGTGAACCTCTCGGGCGAGTGCGCGCGGGCGGCGGTCGACTACACCGGGGCCGGGCCGGGCTCGCTCCTGGTGGTGTGCGACGATGCGAATCTGCCCCTCGGCGTCCTGCGGTGCAGGCCTGGCGGCTCGAGCGGAGGCCACAAGGGGCTCGACTCGATAGCGGCGCACCTGGGCACCGAGTCGTTCGCCCGGCTCAGGATCGGAGTGGGGCGCCCCGCGGGCGGGGGCGATCTAGCCCCGCACGTGCTCGGGACGTTCTCGAGTGAGGAAGAGCCGCTCGCCATGGCGGCGGAGGCGCGCGCGGCGGACGCGGTCCTGGAGTGGGTCGGGTCCGGTATCGAGATGTGCATGAACAAGTTCAACGGTCCGGTGCGGCCGGCCGGGGATGGGAGAGACCTCCCGGGGGAAGGAGAGCAGGAGGAGCCTTGAGACTGTACGAGACGATGTTCCTGGTCGACAATGCGCGGGCGAAGGACAATCCCGAACTTGTCGCGAACGAGCTCAAGGAAATGGTCGCCCGCGCGGGCGGGCAGGTGGTCAACTGCGACAAGTGGGACGAGCGGAAGCTCGCCTACGAGATCGCGCACCAGAGGCGCGGGACCTACGTGCTCTGCCACTGGCACGGAGATCCCCAGGCGCCAGCGAAGCTGGAGCGCCTGAGCAAGCTCTCCGGCATGGTGCTGCGTTCTCTGACCATCCTGGACGAGGACGGAATCGAGATCACGAAGCCACATGAAGAGGCCCAGGCGAAGAAGGAGCCCAGCGGCGGACCCGAGGTCGCCGAGGCCGCAGGCTCCGCTCCCCCCAGAGGCCGCGGAGGTAAGTCATGGCGAGCCTGAACAAGGTGTTCCTGGCCGGCAATCTGACACGGAACCCCGAGCTTCGCTACACGCCGGGCGGTACGGCGGTCGCGCAGTTCGGTCTGGCGGTGAACCGCAAGTACAAGAACCGCGAGGGGCAGGTCCAGGAGGAGGCGACGTTCGTCGACATCGAGGTCTGGGGGAAGCAGGCCGAGGCCGCGAGCGAGTACCTGACCAAGGGCTCCCCTGTCCTGGTCGAAGGACGGCTCAAGCTCGACAGTTGGGAGAGCAAACAGACCGGCGAGAAGCGTTCCAAGCTCCGCGTCGTAGGCGAGCGCGTGCAGTTCATAGGCAGCCGCCGTCCGCAAGGGGATGGCGCGCCGGGTCGGGAAAGGCCACAGGCGCCCCATGCCGCAAAGGAGGGCGAGGAACCGGAGATGCCGCCCCAGGAGGAGGAGCTGCCGTCGGATGACGTGCCTTTCTAGCACCATGCGGCAGGAGGCGCGCGTCATGGGTCGCCTCGAGATGAGAGGCCGGCGCCCCGCGAAGGAGCGACTGGCGACGGCGGCGCGTGCGTGGCGGAGCGCGACCTGCACGGAGTCGGTGAACCATACGGGGTCGGTATGCGCGGGTCTTCCGTTCCGGGGTCCGCCCGGCACGGAATAGTATCGGACGTTCGGGACGACCGTGGGGGAACGGCGTCTCCAGGGCTTCTTGGCCGCGATGTGACGGATCCTCCGGACGCGCGCGGCCTCGGGAGGGTGGATGTATGTTCGAGGCGTTCGTGCCGCCAACCAAGTGCAAGTTCTGCAAGGACAAAGTCCAGGTCATAGACTACAAGGACGTGAAAACGCTGCAGAGGCTCAGCACTCTCCAGGGCAAGCTCTACTCCAGGAAGCGGTCGGGTTCCTGCGCAGCCCACCAGAGACAGGTGAAGAAGGCGGTGAAGCGAGCCAGGTTCATGGCTCTCCTTCCGTACGTCGGCAGATAGTCGCCGAGGAGTCCGGAGGTCCGAAATGAAGGTTCTTCTGCGCGAGGACGTCCCGAAGCTTGGCAAGGCGGGGGCGCTGGTCGAGGTCTCGAAGGGGTATGCCCGGAACTACCTGCTGCCGCGGTCGCTCGCCTTCATCGCGACGAAGGAGAACGAACGCCGCGTCCAGGCCGAGGCCAAGCGCCGGGCCGCGAAAGAGCTTGAGCGCGTGGAATCGCTGAAGGAACTCGCCAAGCTCATCGCGGGGAAGTCGGTGACCATACGCGCGCGCGCCAACGAGGAGCAGAAGCTGTTCGGCTCGGTCGGGCCGGTAGAGATCGCACAGGCCCTCACCGCGGAGCACGGCGCCAGGGTCGAGCCCTCGCAGGTCGCGCTCGACACGCCGATCAAGGACATAGGCGTCTTCGACGTGAAACTGCGCCTCGCACCGGAGGTGGAGGCGGACATCAAGGTCTGGGTCGTCCAGGAGACCTGACAGAGCCGCGGCGGCGCTCGCCGCCGCCGGCGCAGCGGGCGCCGCGGTTCGTCCGGATCGGGGTTCCATCTCTTTTTCGCTCCGGACGGAGGGATGGGAGCTCGTGCGGAGGGGAACCTGCCCTTGACGTCGTCCGCGAGAGTGGAGCGCGGGTCCTCCCGCGCGAAGAGCCGGCGCGGGGAGGCGGTCCCCGCGCCGGGCGTCAGCGACGGGCTCTCGAGGTCTGGCGACCGGCTCGAGCGTCTCCCCCCGCAGAACGTGGAGGCAGAGAAGGCAACCCTCGGCGCGATGCTCCTCGAGGGCGAGGCGGCAGGCCTTGCCGCGGAGAGCCTGTCACCCGACGAGTTCTACAGGTCCGAGCACCAGACCATCTTCAGGGCCATATGCGAGGTCTATGACGCCGGCACGCGGCCCGACGAACTGACGGTGTGCGAGCACCTTTCCAAGCAGGGCCTCCTGGAGCAGGTCGGCGGGCAGGAGTACATCCACTCGCTCGTGATGTCGGTGCCCTCAGCCGCCAACCTGGAACGCTACGCTCGGATCGTGAAGGAAAAGGCCCTCGCCCGGTCCCTGATCGCGGCCTGCACCGCGATCCTGCGCGACACGGAGGAGGGCACGGACATCCAGGAGGTCCTGGACCGTTCGGAGCAGCGCATCTTCGAGTGCGCGAGCAGGCGCGGGGCCGCGGACGTGGTCGAGATCAAGGATATACTGCAGGAGGAGTTGGCCGCCCTCGAGGCCAGGATCAAGAACCCGGGCGCGATGACCGGCCTCAGGACACACTTCAGGGACCTGGACGAGATGACGGGTGGCTTCCAGAAGGGCGATTTCCTGATCCTGGCCGCCCGGCCGAGCGTAGGGAAGACGGCCCTCGCGCTCACCTTCATGGAACACGTGAGCTGCGACGACGGGAACCCTGCCGTGCTCTTCAGCCTGGAGATGTCGAAGCCGCAGATCGCGCTCCGCATGGTCTGCTCCAGGTCCGGCATCGACTACAGGAGGATCCGCACCGGGATCGGGCTCGACCCGGTCTTCGCGAAGGTCGTCAACGAAGGTTTCGCGCCCCTGAGCGAGGCGAAGATATTCATCGATGACACCGCCTCCATAGGCGTCATGGAGCTCAGGGCCAAGGCCAGGCGCATGAAGGCCAGCCACGACATCAAGCTGGTGGTGGTGGACTACCTGCAGCTCATGCGCGCGCCGGAGCGCGCGGATAGCCGCGAGCAAGAGGTCGCCAAGGTCTCGCGTGCGCTCAAGGCGCTCGCGCGCGAGCTGGACGTGCCAGTGCTCGCCCTCTCCCAGATCAGGCGGGCCGCGGAGGAGCGCGAGGGCGGCCGGCCGCAGCTCGCGGACCTCCGCGAGTCCGGGGCGCTCGAGCAGGACGCGGACGTCGTCATGATACTCCACAGGGATCGCATAGGGGAGGGGCAGCTATCGAACGAGGCCACGCTCACCGTGGCCAAGCAGCGGAACGGCCCCACCGGTTCCGTGAAGCTCACCTTCCTGCCGCAGTTCATGCGCTTCGAGGCCTGGCGGGCAGAGTCCTCCTGAAGGCGACAATGGGCATCCCGAAGCCGAGGGCGTCCTGGCAGCGCGACAAGCTACCTTCCCCGCAACTCGACGTGGGGGAGCCGAGGCCCGCCTATGGCCGACGCCTGTCGGCGCAGTGCGCGGCGGTCGCGGCCCTACTTGTCCTGGCGCTCTCCGGCCCCGCCGGGGGGACCGAGCCGGCGACTTCGGCCCCGCTCGTGACCAGGGTGGAGGTCAAAGGCTCCATCACGAGGACCGCCGCCGACCTCCTGCGCGACCTGGCGACACGTCCGGGCAGGCCCTACGACCCCTGGGCCCTCGAGTCGGACATCAGGCAGCTCTGGGGCACCGGGCGTTACGCCTCGATCCGCTGGGAGGCCCCCGTGCGCGAGGACGGAGGTGTCGCGCTCACGCTCGTCCTCGAGGAGAGGCCCAGGCTCACGAAGCTCGAGTTCCGTGGCAACAAGAAGATCGGCACGGAGGACCTGAAGTCCCTGGCGAAGAAGGCGGGCCTGAGTCCGGGACCGCGCGTCAGGTACGACGAGGCGGTCGCGCACCGCGTCGCCCGCGAGATCGAAGCCCGCTACAGGGAGAAGGCCTATTTCCTCGCGAAGGCGAGCTTCTGCGCCGAGCCCTACGAGGGCGAGGACGCCCAGGGTCTCCCGGGCGTGAAGCTGGTCTTCAAGATCGAGGAGGGCAGGCCCGCCCCGGTGAAGGGCTTCAGGTTCGTGGGGAACCGGGCCTTCTCGGACGCCCAGCTCGCGCGGACTATGAGGGCGGCCATATCGGCCCAGGGCGGGGACCCCAAGGGCTTCGACCGGCTGCGCTACGAGAGGGCGCTCCGCGAGATCAACCAGCTTTACAAGGATCACGGCTACCTCGACGCGAGGGTCGAGCTCGCCCCGTTGCGGCTCTACACCTGGGAGCCGCCTGGCGAGACCCCGCGCCAGTGGCTCGTGCCGCAGGTGGAGATCTACGAGGGGCCAGTCTACACGATAGGCAAGGTGACCGTCGTGATGGAGCCCGTCCCCAAAGGCCCGCCGCCCGAGTATAACGAGGCCGATCTCCTCGCAGTGGTGACCGATCCGCCCCCCGAGTTCGCCGGCCACAGGCCGTTCAGGGAGGGCGAGCCCTACTCCGGCCTGGCCGAGGCCCAGGCGCTCGCGCGGCTCAAGAGCTTCCTCGGCCGCGGCGGGCGCGTCGAGTCCAAGGTCCAGGCCAGGCGACTGCTCCCGGAGAAGGGCAGTTCGCTCGACGTGGAGTTCGTCGCCAAGCCCTCGCAGGCCTACCGCATCGTCGGGGCCACCGTCCGCGGGAATCACAAGACGAGGCCGTCCGTCTTCCTGCGGGAGCTCTACCAGGCGGGTGTCAGGCCGGGGGAGCTCGCCGACTCGCGCAAGCTCGAGCTCGCCATGCAGAATATCCGCTATACCGGGCTCCTGAAGGACGAGCGCGACGAGAATACGGGCGAGCTCGTCCGGCCGGCCGTGAACATCCGCACGTTCCCGCGCGACGAGCAGGGCGTGGACATAGTCATCGACGTGAACGAGGGCGAAACCGGGGCCCTGATGGCCGGCGGGAGCGTGAACTCCAACGGGGAGCTCGCCGGGCAGATCGAGTTCTCTCAGCGCAACTTCGACTTGTTCGGTTTCCCCAGGAGCTGGTCCGACTGGACGAACGCCTTCACCGGCGCGGGCCAGTCGCTGAGCCTGAGCGCGTCCTGGGGGACGGTCACGAACGTATTCAAGCTGGACTTCGAGGAACCCTGGTTCCTGGGGCTCCCGCTCAGGCTCCACGTGGGCCTGTTCGACTGGACGAGCATCCGGGAGAGCTACAAGGAGTCGCGCGACGGGGCGAGCGTGTCGCTCGGGCACTCCTGGTCCCTGCACCAGTACAAGAGGAGGCGGCTCTCGGCCGCGCTCAAGTGGCGTGACGAGTTCGTGGACATCTTCGACGTGGACTCGGCCTCCGCGCCGCCGGACGTGCTCCACGAGGACGCACTCGGAAAGGTCAGGCTCCGGCGGGCCGGGGCCTCGATCACGTTCGACTCGCGGGACAGCCGCTGGTCGCCCTCCGAGGGGTCCTACGCGAGCTGCTCCTTCGACACCGCCGGCGGGCCGTTCGGCGGCGACAAGGAGTTCACGAAAACGGAGCTCGAGCTCCAGCACCATATCAGGCTCGGCAAGGACAGGAACGATCAGCCCTACACACTCCAGTTCAAGGCGGAGCTGGGTGTAGCGAGCCCGCGCGGGGCGACGGCGGTCGTGCCATTCTACGAGCGCTACTACGCCGGCGGCTTCGGCAGCTTGAGGGGCTTCAAATACAGGTCGGTCGGGCCGAAGGACGAACTCGGCCCCGACGGGCTCCCCACGACCGGCGACGAGACCTTCGACCCCATCGGGGGGAACGTCAGGCTCCTCGAGACGGTCGAGTACACCTTCCCCCTGAGCCCCGACGGCTCGCTCAGGGGCGCCGTCTTCTACGATGCCGGCAACGTCTGGGCCGACATCTCGCAGTTCGATTTCTCGGATCAGAAGCAGTCGGCGGGGATAGGGCTCTTGATCCAGCCGGCCGGCTTCCCGATGCCGATATCGCTCTATCTGGGCTGGATCATCAACAAGCAGCCGGAGGACAAGGAACAGATCGTCTCGTTCATGATCGGGACGATGTTCTTCTGAGGGGCGGAGGCGGTCGCCATGAGAGGGACGAAGGCGTTCTCTGGGCACGACGGGGGCGCGTTCGCGCCGGCGGGCCGGCCCGGCGGAGTGGGCCTCGCGGCCTGGCTGTGGGTGCTCGCGGCTGTGCTCCCGTGGCGCGCCGCGTTCGGCGCGGAGCTCAAGCTCGGCGTGGTGAACATTGGCGAGATCAACGCGCGCTACAAGAAGGCCGAGGACCTGCGCAAGGCCCACGCCGAGAAGTTCAAGGCGCGCAAGGAGGACATCGAGCGGCGCCGGCGCGAGCTCGCCAGGCGCCTCGCGGAGTACCAGGGCGACCTCCGCGGCGAGGCCGACCCCGCGCGCGCCAAGGAGGCTCGCGAGCTCGAGGTCCAGCAGCTCGTCTTGAACCAGGACGTGAGGGAGTATCAGCGCGAGGAGTCGCGCGCCAGGGACAGGATAATCCGCGAGGTGGCCGACGACGTCGCCGCGGCCTGCCGCAGGCTCGGCGAGGCGCGGGGCTACGACCTGATACTCAAGCTCTACGGGCCGGACAAAACCGCCTCGGACGACCGCGAGCGGCTTGAGGCGTTCCAGCTCGATGTGCTACTATACTGCTCTCCGGCGGTCGACATCACGGGGGACGTCCTCCAGCTCCTGGAAGACGCCTACCGCCGGGGGCTCAAACTCGTTCCGGAGGAGACCGTCGAGCCGCCCAGGGGCGGCCGCGGGTGAGCAGATGACGACGCACAGGCAGCGGACGCTCGCCGGGCCGGTCGAACTGGAGGGGCCGGGCCTCCACACCGGGGCGAGCGCGTCCATCAGATTCGCGCCGGCGGCGCCGGGATACGGGCGCAGGTTCGTCAGGACGGACCTGGACGCCGCCGTCGAACTCACCGCGCAGGACCTGGACACCCACTGCGCACCCGGCAGGACCGCGCTCTCGCGCGGAGGGGTCTCGGTCGATACCGTCGAGCACGTCTTCGCGGCGCTCGCCGGCCTCGGCATCGACAACTGCCGCATAGAGCTCCGGGGGGCCGAGCCGCCGGCCGGAGACGGGAGCGCCAGGGTCTTCGTGGAGGCATTGCTCAAGGCGGGGGTCGTCGAGCAGGACGCGCCGCTCCTCGCGGTGGTGATCGACGAGCCCGTGGTTTTCGAGCAGGACGGCGCCAGGGTCGTCGCCCTACCGGCGATGCCCGACGAGCAGGGGGGCCTCGCCCGATTCGGCTACGCCCTCTCCTACAGGGACTCGAACCTGGCGCGCGGCTGGTTCGAGGTGGCGCTCACGCCCGAATCCTTCAGCCGCGAGATCGCCTCCGCGCGGACATTCTGCATGGCGAGGGACGCCGAACGCCTCAGGGCCGCAGGGCTCGGCCGCGGGGCGACGCGGCAGAACACGCTCGTCATCGACGGCGACAAGGTCCTCGACAACGAGCTGCGCTTCCCGAACGAGCCGGTGCGGCACAAGGTTCTAGACCTGGTCGGGGACGCTGGGCTCGTGGGCTTCCCGATCGTCGGCAGGATCATGGGCTTCCGCTCGGGCCACAGGCACAACTGGAGGCTCGTCCGTTACCTTCTCAGGAACGCGCCTCGAGTGCCGGTCGATTCGCTCCCCTTCCGCGCCCCCCGGATAATGGAGATCTCCGAGATCGGGCGGATACTGCCGCACCGCTATCCGTTCTTGCTGGTCGACAGGGTGATCGAGCTCGAACCCGAGAAGCGGATAGTGGCCGTGAAGAATGTCTCGGCGAACGAGGAGTTCTTTCAGGGCCACTTCCCCGAGAATCCGGTGATGCCCGGGGTGCTACAGGTCGAGGCGCTCGCGCAGACGGCGGGGCTGCTACTCTCCAGGTACGTCCGCGTGGGGGAGAGGATGGCGGCGCTCGTCGGCCTGGACGGCGTGAAGATGCGCAGGCCCGTGGTGCCCGGCGACCGTCTGCTTCTCAACGTGGAGGTCAGGAAGATCCGCCGCGCCCTCGGCGTCTGCGAGGGTGTGGCGACCGTCGGCGGAGAGGTCGCGGCGGAGGCGACGCTTCTGTTCGGGCTCATCAGGGAGCGCCCAGTGGAGGCGGCACAGGGGTAGGCAGATGCGCGTGCATCCGACGGCCATAGTCGATCCCCGCGCCAAGCTGGCCGATGACACGGAGATCGGCCCTTACAGCGTGGTGGGCCCGGGCGTCACGCTCGGCCCCGGTTGCAGGTTGGAGAGCAATGTCGCCATCATCGGCCGTACGACTGTGGGGCCGAACTGTCGGTTCCACACGGGGGCCGTCGTCGGCGGCACCCCGCAGGACCAGAAGTACCGCGGGGAAGACTCGGAGCTGATCATCGGCGCGAACAACGTGATCCGCGAGTTCGTGACGATCAACACCGGCACCGCCGGCGGCGGCGGCAAGACCGTGATCGGCGACGGCAATCTCCTGATGGCCTACGTGCACGTCGCTCACGATTGCATCCTCGGGAACCACATAGTCCTGGCGAACGTGGCGACGCTCGGCGGACACATAGTCGTGGGCGACGGCGCGCGGATCTCGGGCCTCGCCGCGGTCCACCACTTTGTGACGATAGGCAGGCTCGCCTTCGTCGGCGGCTGCGCGAAGGTCGTCCAGGACGTGCCGCCCTTCATGATGGTGGACGGCAACCCCGCGCGGGTGAGGGGCCTCAACCTTGAGGGCCTGAAGCGCTCGGGCATGAGCCGGGAGGACATCCAGGACCTGAAGGAGGCCTACCGCCTGCTCTACCGCTCGGACCTGAATCGCAGCCAGGCGGTGGAGGAGATGACGAAGCGCGGGCTCGCCGAGAAGGCGGCCGTCGCGGAGATCATCCGCTTCCTCCACGAGAGCGAGCGCGGGAGGCGCGGCCGGGGCCGCGAGGCGCTCAGGACCGACATCCCTCAGGGCAGGAACGCGCGGGACGGCCGCCCAGACGCATGAGGCGGCCCGCCGACGAAAGGATGCGACATCCCCATGAAGGTCCCTAGGTTCGAGCTTGCGCTCACGCTGATCGCGCTCGTGATCGTCTCGGCGGCGCTCGTCGCGGCCTACGTGGCGACCGAAAGGTCCCTCGGCGGCCCCCCCGCGCGCGGGTCGCGGGTCGAAGAGCCCCCGGGCGGGACGGCCCCAGTGCCCTCCGGTTCGAGCAGAGAGCGGCCCGGTAGCGTCGGCACCGAGACCGGCCAGGGCCGGACGGGCGACGCCGGTCAGGCGGGGGCCTCCCCAACGGGCGCGAAGCCGTCAGGCCAGGGCGGAAAGTGAGCCGACGGGCAGGGGACCGCCCCGCTCATCGGCATCCGGCCAGGGACCGCACGCCTCCGGCGTTGCAGCATGGCAGAAGACCGTGTAGCCTTCGGCGCGAGAGGGGGAAGCCCCGTGGCCCGAGGAGGCAGGCCCGCGCGGGTCTTGCGTCGCCGCAGGCGGCCGGCCGCGGCCGCGAAGAGGCCCAGCGGCTCGCTCGTCGAGCTCGAGCCGCTCCAACTGAGCGCGCAGGAGCGCGAGCGCGCGCGGGAGACGATCCGCCGCCTCAAGTCGGAGCACCCGGACGCGCGCGTGATGCTCGAGTACCGCAACCCGTGGGAGCTCGCCGTCGCGACCATACTCGCCGCGCAGTGCACCGACGCCAGGGTGAACCAGGTCACGCCCGAGCTCTTCGCGCGCTACGGCGACGCCCGGGCGATGGCGAAGGCAGACACGAGGTCGCTCGAAAAGCTCGTGCGTCCCACCGGCTTCTACAGGAACAAGGCCAGGGCGATCCGCGAGATGAGTCGCGCGGTCGTCGAGCGGCACGGAGGCGAGCTCCCGCGCACGATGGCGGAGCTCCTCGCGCTCCCCGGCCTCGGCCGGAAGACGGCGAACGTGATCCTGGGGAACGCCTTCAAAGAGCCTGCCGGCGTGGTCGTGGACACCCACAACATCAGGCTCTCGAACCTGCTGGGCTTCGTGCGGACGACCGACCCCGTGGAGATCGAGCGCTTCTGGATCTCGGCGCTCGACAGGTCGGACTGGACGATCTGCGGGCACCTGCTCTACGCACACGGCCAGAAGGTCTGCATCGCCCGCCGGCCGCGCTGCGGCGAGTGCGTCTTGAGAGATCTCTGCCCCTCGGCCGGCCGGGGCTGAAGCGCAGGCTCGCGCGCAGCCGGCCGGGGCGGGCCGGAGGCGGAAATCAGGTGGCGTCCCCTGAATGCGCCGCGGCGCCGAACATCCTCCATGCGAGGTAGCCGGAGGCGCACGCCCCGGCGGCGACGAGCCCGCCCAGCACCCAGCCGAGCGGACTTCTCGTCAGGCCCAGTACGACCCACCAGACCCGAGGCACCGCGACGAGCTCGCCCGCGACCTCCACGCGCGCTATAAACATGCCGTCGAGGAGCATCGCCACGAAGGCCGAACCGACGAGGGCGGCCGATAAGAGCTCCGGGGCCCGCGCGGCGCGCGCGCCCAGCCTCCCGAAGAGCCGCGCAAGCTCCGGCGCGAGGAGCAAGGACTCGACGATCTGGAAGCGCTTGAGCTGGTTCTCCTGCCTGAGCTGCCAGAAGCAGACGAGAACCGCGTGCAGTGCGACGGCGGCAGCCAGGGCCCACCTGACGGTCGGGCGACTTCCCCGCACGGCCCCGGCGGGTCGGAGGAGCGAGAACATCATCCCGCACGCGCCCAGCACCGCGGGCCAGTGGTACCTGATGGCGCCCGCGACGAAGGGAAGCGCGGCGGGGCTCCTGCGGAGCCACTCGTCGAGGATGCCGCCGTAGCCGCCGGCGAGCGGCGCCCCGAAAAGCACCCAGTTGTAGATCAGGAGCAGTCCCGCGGGCCAGGCGGCCCCTGCGAGTACCAGGGCGTCGGGGCCCCGGAAGGCCGCCGCGAGACGCCGGAGCGCGCCCGGCCTTCCGGGTGGCGGCCCCGTCGGGTCCTGCACGCCACGGAGTCCGGCCAGGCCCCAGGCCGCCGAGAGGACGGCCGCCACCGGCCAGAGCTGCGCGTGAATCCAGGGGAGCGCGCCCAGGGCCGAACCCAGGGCGAACGCCCTCGCGCCTGTAGGTCTTTCGCGGGCGTCGGCCTCGAGCCAGAGGACGAGCGCGAGGGCCGGGGCGAGCAGGTTCTCCGAGAAGATCTGCCCCCGGACGAACCAGACGCCCCTGTCGCCGAGAAAGACCGCGAGCGCCGCCGCGGCGGCCGTCCGGGGGTTCGAGCAAGACCTCGCGAGCGCCCGGAAGAGGAGCCAGTAGCCCCCGCCCATGAGGAGACACAGCCATGCCGAAGGCAGCACGACCGAGGCCCTGTCCCAGCCCGTCGCGAGGAGCACGAGCCGCCCCATGAGCACGCCGGGGCCGAGCGCTATCGCTGTCCCAGGAGGGTATATCCCCCTCACGATGCCCCAGCGGTCCTCGGCCCAGGACGCGAGGCCCATGTTCCCGGCCTCGACCTTCCGGCGCGTGATGTCGAGCCACTCCCCGAACCAGAGCGACTCGGCCTGCGCGAGGTAGACGCGGCTGTCCGAGTTCGTGAGCTGCCCCGGGGACGTGAGGAGAAACAGGAGCGCCACGAGGCCCACGTGCGCGGCCGCGACCATCGCCGGCGCTCGGCGGCCCGCGGGGGACGGCATCGGCTCGCCAGGAGAAGCCCCGGCGTCGCGGCGCCCCGGCGGCTCGGCGCAGCGGACTTCGCGCGGCGGCATGGGCCGGTGGTCGTCGTCCATGCGGCCGATGCTAGGCGGCGCGGGCGCGGAGTTCAACGCGCCGAGAAGGCTGGAGCCGGTCCGGCGTCGGCGCAGAGGGGATGCAGGGCACCGATCCCGTGGCGCGCCCGGGGGGACTCGAACCCCCAGCCTACGGGTTCGAAGCCCGTTACTCTGTCCAGTTGAGCTACGGGCGCGCGTCTCTCACGAAGGCATGGTATCACGCCGGGGGCGGCCCGCAAGCCCGCTCAGCACCGAATCCAGGGTTGCTCTCATCCGGCACGTTTGAGGCTCATGAGGTTGTGGACCGGCGCCCGCTCTGGCAGCCCCGGCGAACCGGGGGATCGCCTCACCGCACAATGCGGTTGATATCGCCGCGGGCTGGATGTAACATCGTGGGAGCGGAGGAGGCAGGAATGCCCGATCGCATCTGGCGACTGGACGAGCCCCAGGCGCGCCGGGGCCACGATCCCGAGTCCATAAAGCTCGGTTTCGCAGGGCACTTGAAATACAGCCTGGCCAAGGACCGTTACACGGCCACGCACCACGACCGGTACCTGGCCCTGGCCCTGGCGATCCGGGACAGGCTGATCGAGCGCTGGATAGAGACGCAGCAGACCCATCACGACCTGCGGGTGAAGAGGGTCTATTACCTCTCGCTCGAGTTCATGCTGGGCCGCCTGATGGGCTCGAATGTCATCAACCTGGGGATCGAGGGCTCTGTCAGGGAGGCGATGTCCGAGCTCGGGCTCGACTGGGAGGAGCTGCGCGACGAGGAGGTGGACGCCGGGCTCGGGAACGGCGGGCTCGGGAGGCTCGCGGCCTGCTTCATGGACTCCCTCGCCACGATGCAGATCCCGGCCTTCGGATACGGCATCCGCTATGATTACGGGATATTCAACCAACGTATCGAGGGGGGCTGCCAGGTCGAGGAGCCGGACGACTGGCTCCGCGGGGGGAACCCCTGGGAGCTCCCGCGGCTCGACTACCGCGTGCCCGTCCACTTCGGCGGGCGCGTGGAGACGGCCCACGAGCGCGGGAGGCAGGTGCCCAAGTGGGTCGACTCGCGCGCGGTGATCGGCGTCCCCTACGACACGCCCATCGTCGGCTACGGCGGGAGCACGGTGCTGACGCTCAGGCTCTGGAGCGCCCGCGCGGCCGAGGAGTTCGATTTCCAGGACTTCAACCAGGGCGATTACGTCGCCGCCGTCGAGTCGAAGGTCAGCGCCGAGAACATCACGAAGGTCCTCTATCCCAACGACAACGTCTACGCAGGCAAGGAGCTGCGCCTGAAGCAACAGTACTTCTTCGTAGCCTGCTCGCTGCACGACATCCTGAGGCGATTCAAGAAGGACAGCTCCGACTGGGACGAGCTCCCCGACAAGGTCGCGATCCAGTTGAACGACACCCACCCGGCGCTCGCGGTGCCGGAGATGATGCGCCTCTTGGTCGATGTGGAAGGCCTAGACTGGGAGCGGGCCTTCGACCTGACCGTCCGCTGCTTCGGGTACACGAACCACACGCTGCTGCCCGAGGCCCTGGAGAAGTGGCCCGTGGACATGATCGAGCGGCTCCTGCCGCGGCACCTCCAGATCATCTACGAGATCAACCACCGGTTCCTGGGAGACGTCGCCTCGCGGTACCCAGGCGACGTCGACCGCCTGCGACGCATGAGCATCATCGAGGAGGAGCCGATCCGCCAGGTGCGCATGGCGCACCTGTGCATCGTAGGCTCGCACTCGACGAACGGGGTGGCGGCGCTCCACACGGAGCTCCTGAAGCGCAAGGTGGTGCCGGACTTCTATGAGTTCTTCCCCGACCGTTTCAACTCCAAGACGAACGGGATCACGCAGAGGCGGTGGCTCCTCAAAGCCAACCCCCTCCTGGCCGCGCTCATCACGGAGGCGATAGGCGAGGACTGGATCACTGACCTTTCGCAGCTCAAGCGGCTCGCGCCGCTCGCGGAGGACGGCTCTTTCCGCGAGCGTTTCCGCAGGGTCAAGTACCAGGCGAAGATCGCCCTTGGTGACTTCATGAGGGCGAGCTACGGCTGGTGGGCCGACCCCGATACCATCTTCGACGTCCACGTCAAGCGGATACACGAGTACAAGCGGCAGCTCTTGAACGCGCTCCACATCATCGTGCTCTACAACCGCATCCGCGCGAATCCGAACGTGGACATCTTCCCCCGTACGTTCATCTTCGCCGGGAAGGCCGCGCCCGGCTACCACATGGCGAAGCTGATCATCAGGCTCGTGAACGCCATCGCGGACGTCGTGAACAACGACCCCGTCGTCGCGAACAGGCTCAAGGTCTTCTTCCTGCCGAACTACCGCGTCTCCCTCGCGGAGAAGATCATCCCGGCTGCGGACGTCTCCGAGCAGATCTCCACCGCCGGCACCGAGGCCTCCGGCACTGGCAACATGAAGTTCATGTTGAACGGGGCGCTCACGCTCGGGACGCTCGACGGGGCCAACATCGAGATCGCGGAGGAGGTGGGCCGGGAGAACGTGTTCATCTTCGGGCTGACCGCAGAGGAGGTCGCCGAGCTCGCGCCGAGCTACGACCCCTGGGAGCGCTACGCGAAAGACCCCGAGACGCGCGAGGCCCTGGACCTCCTCTTCTCGGGCCACTTCAGCGGCGGGGACAAGGGCGTGTTCGAACCGATCCGCTCGGCGCTCCTCGAGCGAGGCGACAAGTACATGCACCTCGCCGACCTCCCCGCCTACGCCGAGGCCCAGCGGCAGGTCGAGGCGCTCTACCGCGACAGGGAGGCCTGGACGAGGAAGGCGATCCTCAACGTGGCACACTCGGGGAAGTTCTCCTCCGACAGGACGATCAGCGAGTACGCCCGCGAGATCTGGAACGTCAAGCCCTGCCCTATCGACACCGCCAGGCGCCGGGGACAGACCCTCGTCCAGGCCAGGGTGGACAGGCAGTCGGCCTGGGGATTCTGACGAGCCCGACGGGCGGGACATGCGGCCGTCCATCTGGAGCAGCTACTTCATCGAGCTTTCCCCCGAGGAGACGGTCCGCACCTTCTCCCGGTGCGGCTGGCGGGAGCTCGAGCTCTCCGACGAACACGCCCGAGCGCTCCTCGCGAGGGGAGATCCTGCCCGCGCGGGGAGGGAGTTCGCCGCCCTGGCCGGCGGCCTCGGCGTGAGCTTTCCGCAGGGGCATCTCTCCCTGACGTGCGAGATAGCCCCCGCCGGCGGCGGGCGTCTCCAGGACGAGACGATCGACGACCTGAGGCGCTGGCTCGATCTGTTCCTGGCGCTCGGCGTCCGGGCCGCAGTGATCCACCCGGGCGGAGAGGAGCTCGTCCGCCTGGGCGCGGAGCGCGCACGGGTGCACGAGCTGCGCGCACGGGCCCTCCGGGCGCTGACGGCGCACGTCCGCGGCAGCGGTCTAGTCCTCTGCCTGGAGAACGTCTCCTACGCACCGAGCGCGGCGGAGCTCCTTGCGACCATCGAGGCGGCAGGCAGCGCGGGTCTGGGTATATGCCTCGACACCGGCCACCTGAACATGGCAGGCGGGGATCAGGCCGGTTTCGTCGAGGAGGCAGGGGCGAGGCTTCTTGCGACCCACCTCGCCGACAACGAGGGCGCCTCCGACCAGCACCTGGCCCCTTTCGGCCGCGGCACGGTCCGCTGGGACGACCTGATGAGGGCGCTCGGACGGCTTCGCTATCAGGGGCTCCTCAACCTGGAGATACCGGGCGAGAACCGCTGCCCGGTCGAGGTGAGGCTCGCTAAGCTGGACTACCTCGGGCGCGTGTTGTCGTACCTGAAGGCCGTCGCCGCCCGGGAGCGCGACGGCGGGGCCGGTCACTCGAAGTAGACGCCCCCGCGCTCGAGCGCGGCGCGAAGCTCGGCGTAGGGGAGCTCGCGCGTCGTGCAGCCCATCTTCGCGCAGAGCGCTGCGGCGGTCCCGGCCGCCTGGCCCTGCCCCATGCAGCACACCGTGTTCCTGGTCGACATATGCGCGTCGTGATCGCTCGTGATCATCATACCGGCCGCCAGGAGGTTCTCGAGCCCGGCGACGCGGAGCGCCCGGTAGGGAACCCCGTAGGTGCCCCCGTCCTTGACCTGCAGGCGCGGGGCGCTGTCGTGGAAGCCGTAGACCATGACGTCGTCCTCGAAGTGCCTGCCTTCCAGCACGTCCGACAGCGCGATGTCGTAGTCGCAGGCGACCGTCCTCGCGCGGCGGACGCAGAGCGACGGGCTCGACCTGGCGATGAAGGCCTTCTCGCAGCCGGGCACGTACTTCCGGAAGAGCTCGACCGCCTTCGCCTGGCGCCTGCGGAGCTCGAGCTCCGCCGCGGCGACGGCGTCGCGGCTGGTGGGGCTCGTCGGCATCCGGAAGTTCAGCTTGAGGAACATGAAATAGCCGTCGCGGACCGTGGTCGTCACGAAAGACAGGCCGATCTCGTGCGCGCGCCGGGTGAACTCCTCGGCGCCCCTCGGCCAGCCGTCCACGCGCACGACGCGCGCTTCGCGGCCGTCGCGCCACCCCAGGGCGAGCTGGCCGAGTCCGTCGTGCGACTCCAGGAACTCGCGGTACCTGTCGATGTCCACCCCGCCCACGCCGATGCTGTTCGCCACGTCGTAGTCGTTGGGCTCGGAGTAATTCGCCCCGGCGAACGCCGAGAGGTCGCCGTAACCGGTGCAATCGACGAAGGCCTTGGCGAAGACGGCCTCGCGCCCCGAGCGGCTCTCCAGCACCACGCCGCGGAGGCGGTCACCGTCCCGGATCGCGCCCGCGAGGAGCGTGTTCACGGCCGTGTGTACGGCGGCCTCCTCCATCATCTCGAAGGCGACGCGCTTGTAGACCTCGACGTCGATGGCCGTGCATACCGAGTCGTAATCGTACCCCTTGACCATCTCCGCATGACCGGTGGTGCCGCCCTCCTTCGCGAGACGGTCCACGAGCTCCTGGGCGATGCCCCTCACGACCTGCCTCTTCCGCGAGCCGGGGAAGGCCTTCCACAGGTTGTAGAAGCTGTGCAGGGCCGTGCCGCCCTCGACGGCCGTACCGCCGGGGTATCCCTTGGACTCAACGACGAGCGTCCTGGCCCCGTTTCGGGCCGCGGCGATCGCGGCGATGACGCCGGCGGTCCCCGCCCCGGCGACGACCACGTCGAACTCCCTCGCCGGCAGCCTCTTCGGCGGTTCCTCGTAGAAAGAGGCGTTCATCGAGCCATCCTCCCTCCCGCAAGCCCGGCGGCCGGCAGGCCGTGCTGGCCTATCGCGCCGCCGTTCCTCCGGCGCCGCAGGCCGGCGAGGGCGGCAGCCTGGCCAGCTCCTCGGGCGGGAGCACGGAGTTCGCGTAGGCCTCGATCTCGGCGACCGTGCGAAACACCAGCTCGAACTCGTATGCCCCGGTCTTCTCGCACTCGCCCTCGAGGCCGAACCTCCTGCAGATCGCCGGGCGGCTCGCGTACGCGGTGCAGCGAAGGTCCGTCCCCAGGAAGCGGCACCGGGCGGTCACGCAGAGCCGCCATTCGCCGCCCGTCACGTAGATGTAGCAGCCCTCGTGGGCCAGGAACCAGCGCAGCTCGTCGAAGTCCTCCGCGTCCTGCGGCTCATCGAGAAGGACCGTGTAGTACCTGCAACACGGGGCGTCGCAGTCCCGGCACATGGAGGCGAGTTCGTCGGGCGCAAGCTCGCCGGACACTGGCGGTCCCTTCCCATCGAGACAGGGAGCGACCGCTGGCGAGTGTACAGGCTCGCGGCCGGGGTGCCAGGGCCATTTCAAGAAACGCATATCGTCACTTGACAATACATGCCTATCGGGTTGACGAAGAAGCCCCCGGCCTGTGGTGGGCTACGGGTCGCCGGCCCGGACTGCGCCCTCCGCGCGGGAAAGGGCCGGAGTTGCGGATGCACGCCTGTGGGACTCCGACCGCAATGCGACAGGGTTCGCCACCGCGTAACTGCGGCGCGTGCCGCTCGGCACCTGGCGCAAGAGCCGTGCCGGCGACGCCCCCGGCACGGCTCTTGCGCTCCTGGTGCCGCGCCATTCGCGAAGGCTCGGGGCCGCGCAATGACCTCCCTGACGGCCCCCACCCGATGCGGGCCGTCAGGGAGGTCATTGCGACATATGAAACCGGTCTCGTCGCGCGTTACGGTTGCCTCAGCCGAACTCGGGTCCAGTGCCCAACGCACGCGCGACCTCGCGCACGGGACGCGACTCGGAGCCCTCTGGCCTCATGGGAGGATGCAATGGGTTTTCTGAACTGAGCAGGAACGCGGTGGGGGTGGAAGCATCCCAACCCGTTGTGGGCTGAGGGAGCTCAGTTGTTGAGTGACGATAAGCAGTTTCAAGAAACGCCCCGAGCGGGTTTCCGGGGGGCATTGTGAGGTCTCTGGCGATCGGAGCGCGTTCGGCGAGGCAGCTTCCGGAGAGCGCGACGATGTCTGTCCCTCTCCAGGCTCACACTCGCATCCGCTTGAGCCGGCCGCCGCGGCGAGCTATGCTGCCCGGGGGACTCGGTCCCAGGAGGGCCGCGATGATGGAGATAGCCTGCGCGCTCGCGCTTTTCGCGGCAGCGGAGGGTGCCATGAAGATGCCGATCCTGCCGGACGGCCTCGGCGTGAACATCCATTTCACGGACCCGCGGGCCGGCGAGATGACCATGCTCGCCGATGGCGGCTTCAGGTGGGTCAGGATGGATTTCGTCTGGAGCGCCACGGAGAAGGAGAAAGGGCGCTACGACTTCGCCGCCTACGACCGCCTGCTGTCGGAGCTCGACAAGAAGGGCATCCGTGCGCTCTTCATCCTGGACTACGGGAACGACCTCTACGACGGCGGCCTCTCGCCGCGCTCGGAGGAGGCGCGCTCCGCCTTCGCGCGCTGGGCGGCCGCCGCGGTCGCGCGCTTCCGCGGACGCGGGATACTCTGGGAGATGTGGAACGAGCCGAACATACCGCAGTTCTGGAAGCCATCGCCCAACGCCGACGACTACGCGAGGCTCGCCCTCGCCGTGGGAAAGGCCATCCGGCAGGCCGCGCCGGAGGAGACCTACATCGGCCCGGCGACCTCCGGCATCGACTTCGGGTTCCTCGAGTCCTGCTTCCGTGCGGGGCTGCTCGAGTACTGGGACGCGGTCTCGGTCCATCCCTACCGCCAGAGCGTCCCCGAGACCGCAGCGGCGGAGTACCGGGCCCTCCGCTTGCTCATCTCGCGCTACGCGCCGAAGGGGAAGGCGATCCCCATCCTCTCGGGCGAGTGGGGCTATTCCTCGGTATGGGGCGGCTTCGACGAGGCGTCTCAGGGCAGGATGCTCCCGCGCCAGTGGCTGACCAACCTGGCGAACGACATTCCGCTCTCGATCTGGTACGACTGGCACGACGACGGTCGCGACCCGAAGGAGCCCGAGCACCACTTCGGCACGGTGCGGCACGAGTATAACCCGTCCGGGCCGACCTGCTACGAACCCAAGCCCGCGTACCTCGCGGCGAGGACGCTCGCGTCGAGCCTCGCAGGCTTCAGGTTCGACAAGGCGCTCGCGGTCGGAGGCCCGCAGGACCACGTGCTGCTCTTCGTCAGGGACGCCGCCGCGGGCGCAGCGAGCGAGATACGCCTCGCCGCCTGGACCTCCGCGCACGAGCCCCGGTCCGTCGTCGTCCCGGCGAGCCCAGGGTGCTTCCGCGTGACGGGGCACACCGGCGAGGAGCTCCCGCCCCTCCAGGCCGACGCTGCGGGCCTCAGGGTGGAGCTGACACCCTCCCCGAAGTACCTCGTCCCCGAGAAGCCGAACGAGCTCCTCGCCATCGCGGCCGCCTGGGAGCGCGCGCCACTGGAGCTCCCCGTGAAGGCACCGGCCAGAGCGACGCTGTCTCTCGGGCTGAGAAACCCGCTCTCTCGCGCTCTCACCGTGACCGGCCCTGCGGGGAACGAGGCGAAGCTCGCTCCCGGCGCGCGCGTGGCGTTCACCGTCGAGGCGGACGTCGAGCGCTCGGAGGAGCCCGTTCCGCTCAGGATGGAGCTCGCGGTAGGCAGGGCCGGCATCGTCGCGCAGGAGACGATGGCCGTCGCGACGAATCCGCTCCGGGCGGTCCTGCTCCCCCCGGCGGGAGGGTCGCTCCAGGCGAGGATCGAGGACCCATCGGGCGAGGGGTTGCGCGGCCGCGCGGTCCTCGTGTGCGGGGAGGGCCTCGACTGCCCGCGGCCGGAGGTCCCCGTCGAGATGCGTCAGGGTGAGTCGGAAAAGGTGGTCAGCTTCCGGCTCGGGAGGCCAGCCGCGGCGTCGTACAGGGCCGGCCTGCGCATCCTGGACGACGCCGGGCGAGTCGCGCTCTCGGTCCCTGCGCGCGAGTTCCGCCCCGTCGACGATTTCTCGCGCTACCCGGCGGGCTCCGCCCCCGCTGCGTACAGCGTGCATCCGGACGGCGACGCGAAGGTCACCTCGGAGCAGGCGATCTCCGCTGGTCAGCCCCGGGAGGGACCTCCAGCACCGGGCGTCGGGTGCCTGAGGCTCGTCTACCGCTTCGCTCCGGGCTGGAAGTTCGTGCGCGTGTCGCCCGCGACCGAGGAACTCCGGCGGATCGAGGGCAGGCCCAGGGCGCTGGGTATGTGGATCCACGGCGACGGCCAGGGGAACTGGGCCAGGCTCCGCATCGTCGACTCGACGGGGCAGGCCATCCAGCCGGGAGGCATGCGCATCGCGTGGAAGGGCTGGAGGTACGTCACGTTCCCGCTGGACGGTTCGGGGGCCGGGCACTGGGGTGGCGCGAATGACGGCGTGCCTCACTACCCGGTCCGATGGGACACGCTTTTCCTCCTGGACAACGCCGAGCAGTCCAGGCCCACGCAGGGGGAGGTCTTCATCGCGTCGCCGACGCTCGTTTTCTGAGCCTCGCGCGCGAACGGCACCTTCGAGACGCGGACGCCGCCGCAGGGGGAGGCGGGAGAAGAGATGCAGCGTCAGCCGCGAGTGCTCTCGAGGAGCTCGAGGATGACCTTGAGCGTGCCCCTCGCGTCCACGTAGGCGTAACGCCCGCCGGTGAAGTCCCCGCGCTGGACGGTCCTCGCGCCCGTCGATTCGAGCGACGCGAGGCGCCCCTCCATGTCGCTCACGTCGAAGGCGATGTGGTGCACGCCCTCCCCGTGGCGGTCCAGGAACTCCTGCCAGGTGCTCGGACCGCCCACGGGCTCGATGAGCTCCAGGGTGACGCGCCCGAGCTTGATGAAGGCGAGCTTCGCCCTGGCGGGCGTGGGTCTGCCCATGTAACGGGTGTGGGACCTGTCCTCGGGCTCGGTCAGCACGGGTCTCGGAGGCTCGATCCCGAGGACCTCGGCCCAGGCCTTCGCGGTCTCTTCCGCGTCCCTGACGACGATCGCCACCTGAGTGATCTCGGCGTCCCTCAAGGCCTTCCCCTGCCCGGCCGTCCCCGCCCTACTCGAGTCCAAGGACTTGCTCCATGGAATACCTGCCTGGCGGTTTGCCGAGGAGGAATCGCGCCGCGCGGAGTGCGCCCATCACGAACGTGTCGCGCGTATGGACGCGGTGCACGAGCTCGATCCGCTCGCCCATCCCGCAGAATACGACCGTGTGCTCGCCGACGATGTCGCCCGCCCTTATCGCGTGGAAGCCGATCTCGGAGGGCCTCCGGGCGCCTGTGGTACCAGAGCGGCCGTGGCGGAAGTCCTGCTTGGGGTCGCGCTTGAGCGCCGCGGCGATCGTCTCCCCGAGCCTGAGCGCGGTGCCGCTGGGGGCATCGGCCTTCTGGTTGTGGTGGGCCTCGACGATCTCGACGTCGTAGCCCGGGCCGAGGGCGGAGGCGACCTCGCGGGCCACGCGGAAGAGCAGGTTCACGCCGAGGGAGAAGTTCGGCGCCAGGAGGACCGGGATGCGCCCGGCTGCGGCCTCGATCTCCGCCTTCTCGTGCGCGCCGAGGCCCGTCGTGCCTATGACGACCGGGACGCCCATCTCCGCCGCCGTGCGCGCCGCGCGCGATGCGCCCTCCGGCGAGGAGAAATCGATCACGACCTGCGGGTTCCCGCCGATGCCGTCGGTGAGGGGTATGCCGACCTTGCCAGACCCCGCGAGTTCGCCGGCGTCGCGGCCCAGGTCCGGGTGACCCGGCCGCTCGCAGGCGCATACGAGCTCGCAGTCGGGCTCGCTCGTCACGAGCGCGACGACCCGCCTGCCCATCTTCCCCGCCGCCCCGCTGACCGCGATCCTGAGTGGCATACTGTCCTCCTCCAAGGGCTGCGCACCGCGAGGTCCGCCCGCCGGACGGACGGCGGAAAAACTCTACCCCATTCCGAGCGCCGGCGAAACCGCCCCGGCGGGACGCATCCGACGAAAAGACTCGCCCCGCCTCACTGCGCTGCCCGCACTGCCTCCAGTATCTTCTCCAGGTCGTTCGGGACCCTGACCGGCCGGTTCGGAAAGCGGCCCGGTCCGAGGCCGTATCTGGCCAGGCTCCCGTCGCAGGAGTGGTAGCCTATCGTCGCCTCGGGGGCCTTCAAGAGATGACCGGTGAGCACGCACGCGACGACCGCGTCCCGGTCGATCGCGCCCTCGCCGACGAGCCTCTTGAGCCCGGCGACCGATGCCGCCGAGGCCGGCTCGCAGCCGATCCCTTCCAGTCCCACCACGGCCTTCGCGTCCAGGATCTCCTCGTCGGAGCAGTCGCGGACGACGCCGTTCGTCACCTCCAGGGCCCTGAGGCACTTGGACAGGTTCACGGGGCGGTTGATCTCTATCGCCGAGGCGATCGTGTGGGCGCGCTCCGCGAGGGTCCGGAAGAACTCGTTCACGCGCGCCCTGTCGTATCTGCCGCCGTTCCAGCGCAGCCCTTCCTGGTTGACCAGCCGCGAGAGCGTCCGCGCCCCGGTCGCGTTGATCACCGCGAGGCGCGGCAGGCGCTTCAGGAGGCCGAGCTCCGCGAGTTCCGCGAAGGCCTTGCCGAAGGCGGAGCTGTTGCCCAGGTTCCCGCCGGGGCAAAGGACCCAGTCGGGCGCGTGCCAACCCAGCCCCTCCAGGATCCTGTACATGATCGTCTTCTGCCCCTCCAGGCGGAAGGGGTTGACGGAGTTGACCAGGTAGATGCCGGCCTCCCGCGAGACCTCTAGGACCCTCGCCATCGCGTCGTCGAAGTCGCCCTCGATCTCGAAGGTCCGCGCGCCGTACTCCAGGGCCTGCGAGAGCTTCCCCATCGCGATCTTGCCCGAGCCGATGAAGACGACCGCCTTCATGTCGCCCGTCGCGGCGGCGAAGGCCGCGAGGCTCGCCGAGGTGTTGCCCGTCGAGGCGCACGCGGCGACCTTCGCCCCGACCATCCTCGCGTGCGTGAACGCCCCGGCCATCCCGTTGTCCTTGAACGAGCCGGAGGGGTTCATCCCCTCGTACTGGAGGAAGACGCGGTCCGGCCGGAGCCCCACGTACTCCGCCACGCGCGGGGCGGGCCGCAGGAGCGTGCGGCCCTCGCCTATGGTCACGCAGGAATCCTCCGGCGCGAAGGGGAGGAGCGCCCTGAAGCGCCAGACGCCCGAACCGTCGAGCCGCTCGCGCACGCCGCGCCGTGCGCGGGAAATATCCTGCAGGCGCCGCGGGGGCTCGAGCCGGTCCCAGTCGTACGCGACGTCCAATAGCTCCCCGCACGAGGGGCACGACGAGAGGACCTGGCCGAGGTCGAACGTCTTCGAACAGTCCGGGTTCACGCAGCGTTGGAACGCCGCGTCGTGGGCCCGGCGCGTCCGTCGCGGACTCAAAACTCCTCCGTCCCGTGCGGGTCAGAGCTCGCCCTGGAGCGTGACCAGATTATCGTAGAACGCGTGCGCCGCCACCGCCACGCCGAAACACCGGAAATAGAAGAGCAGCGAGAAGAACATCCCCGCCACCCACCGGAAGGCGAAGAGCGTCCAGAAGCCCTGGCCGCCCCAGGGGTCCGCGCCGGGCCTCGAGCCGAAGTGGGCCAGGCTGAAGAGCACGGCGGCAGAGGCCGCCGCCGCGAGGCCTCCGGTCGTCGGTTCGAGGTGCAGGATCCCGGTGAAGAAGAGCGCGAGCGCCAGGACCAGGAGCACGCGGAAGACGAGCTCCTCGTAGACCCCGGCCCCGGCGTTGAAGACTAGCTCCGCGGCAAGGGAGTGCCTCGACCCCTCGGCGGCGGCGCGCGCGGCGTCGGCGCCCATCGTCCCGCTGAAGAACGCGACGGACACCGCGAAGAGGATCACCGCCCACGCCGCAGACTCGGCGAAGAGCCAGCAGACGTAACGGATCTCGAGCGCGCGCGGGTTCTCCTCCCTGGCGCGCCAGATCAGGTAGCAGATGAACAGCACCCCCGCCGAGGCGAGCGACCAGAGGAGCGCGCCCCACCTCCCCGCGCCGTGCAGGCCGAGCGGAAAGAGCATGAACCGGATGATCGCGTCCGCGCCGTTCCGGGCGTGGAAGTCCGCGCGCGTGAGCCTGAGCGCGACCAGGCCCACCTCGTAGACGAGCAGGAACGGGAGCACGAGCGCGAGCGTGTAGCAGCTCGCGCGCGTTCGCGAGGCGTATTCCTCTAGCGAGTTCCACATCGCCGGGGGCCGTCCGGCCCGGGGACGCGCTCGAGCGCTCCCAGGGGGTCAGGCCCCGCCCCTCCCCCGGGCGACCTCTTCCCTCAGGTCGTCGAGAACGCGCTCGAGCGACGCCGCGGCGTCTACGTTCCTCCCCGAGAGCCTGCCGACGCATTCCGAGCACAGGAGCCGCCCGGCGATCTCCCTGGCCGCACCGGAGTCGATGTCGGGCTTCGGAACCGTGACGTCGCACACGTCGCAGAAACGGACCTTCTTAAGCCCTGCCGGTCTGCTCGCGCCCCGCGAGACGGGGGCCACGGCCTCCTCGGGCGCGGAGCGCAGGAGCCTGAGCGCTTCCGAAGGCGATATCTCCTCGACCTTGCCGACGGGCAGGAGGTCCATCTTGGTCTCGCCGTCGTCGAAGCGCTCCTTGATCCGGAACTCCATCTCGGTCTCGCCGATGACCACACGGTCGCCCTCGCGCAGGAGCGCCTGCGTCACGCGCTTGCCGTTCACGAAGGTCCCGTTGGTCGAGCCGAGGTCCTCCAGCACATAGCCGCGCGGCGTCGCCGAGACCGAGCAGTGCGAGCGGCTCAGGTTGGCGTCGGGGATCGGCATGGAGGCCTGCTGCGATCTCCCCAGGATGACCTTGCCGGCAGGGGGCAGGTTGAACACCTTCCCCTTGAGCTTCCCCGCGAAGAAAAGGAATCGCGCCGCCATCGCTCCGGCGCCGCCCCCCGAGGCCGTCGGCGCTGGCCGGGCCTCCTCCTCGAACATGTATGTTCTATCCTGCCAGGGTTCCTGTCAAGGCCCCCGGTGGCAGCACCAAGGCCTTTTCAACCCGAATCCGAGCTATCGCGCGCATCCTACCCGTGTATCGGCAAGCACTCGGGACTCGCCCGCGCGACACCGGCCGCAATGAATGCGACAGTGTCCGCCGCGCCGGTTGGGGGGGCCTCCGTCTTCGGCCCAGGGACAGAGTCAAGAAGTAGCCGCCCGGCGCACGTGGTCCTCCGCCGTCCGCCAGAGGGCGAGGAGCTCTTCCGGTCGCAGGGTCTCCGCGCGGGCGAGGCCATCGAGGCCGCAGGCCACGAGCGCCGCGTCGGCCTCTTCGGGGGATAGCCCGGCCGCGCGGGCGAGCGCCGTCTTCAGGACCTTCCGCCTCTGCGAGAAGAGCCGCTTCAGGAACTCGCCCAGAGGCGCTGCCTCCGCGGGACCGGCGCCTCGGCCGTCGCGCCGGGGCTCGATCGCGAGGAGCGCGCTTTCCACGCGCGGCCTGGGCCAGAAGACCTCGCGCCCGATCTCGCGCTCGACCCGCCCGCGCGCGAGGAGCTGCCAGCAGGCGCTCACGGCGCCGTACTCGCCCGAACCGGGCCGGGCCGCGAGCCTCCGCGCGAGCTCGCTCTGCACGACGACCGCCCCGCCCGACCACCGGAGGCCCGAGCCTGCGAGCGCGAGCAGAAACCTCGAGGCCGCGTTGTAGGGGAGGTTCGCCGCCACGCGGAAGGAGTCCCGCCCGGACCGGTCCAGCTCGACGGAGATCGCCTCGCACGCGGCGGGGTTGATGGCGCCGCGGGCGAGGATGTCGCACTCGAGGAGCGCGAGCGACCCCGGACCCTCCGAGGCGAGCGCGCCCGCGAAGCGTTCGCGCAGGAAGCCCGCCAGTCCCCGGTCGAGCTCGACCGCCAGAACGCGCGCGCCGGCCTCGAGGAGCGCCCCCGTGAGCGCCCCCGTTCCCGGACCGACCTCGAGCACTATCGCAGGTTGCTCGCCTCCGAGCGCCGCGCGCGCTATCGCCGAGTTCAGGTTGGGGTCGATGAGAACGTGCTGGCCGAGCCGCCTGGCGAGCCTGAGCCCTCGCGCAGCGAGCTCCCCGCGGAGCGCCTCGAGCGCCCCGCCCGCGCACGGGCGCCTCACGACGCGGCCTTCCTCCGCCTGGCGATCCGCGCGGCGAGCCTGACGGCCTCCTTGAACGACTCGCTCGACGCCTTGCCTGCCCCGGCGAGCTCGAAGGCGGTCCCGTGGTCGGGCGAGGTCCTCAGGATCGGAAGGCCCAGCGTGACGTTCACGCCCCTGTCGAACGCGATCGTCTTGAGCGGGATCAGACCCTGATCGTGGTACATGGCCACGAGGGCGTCGAACTCGCCCCGGAGCGCGCGCCAGAAGGCCACATCGGGGACGAGCGGGCCCTGGGCCCTGAGGCCCGAGGCCGCGAGCTCCCGCAGGGCGGGCTCGATGATCGCCTTCTCCTCGTCGCCGAAGCGTCCGCCGTCCGAGGCGTGGGGGTTGAGCGCCAGGACCCCTATCGACGGGCTCGCCACGCCGAAGTCGCGCCTGAGCGACGAGTCGACCTCGCGCGCAGTGCGGACGATCTCGGAGCGGGAGAGCAGGCCCGGCACGTCGCGCAGCGCGCAGTGCCGCGTCACGAGGGCGACCCGGAGCCCCCCGCCGACGAGCATCATCACGGGCTTGGCGCGCGAGAGCTCGGCGAGGAGCTCGGTGTGGCCCTCGTAGGCGAACCCGGCGCGCTTCATGGCCAGCTTGTTCACGGGCCCGGTCACGATCCCGTCGGCCGAACCCGCGAGCGCGAGGCGCGCGGCCTCTTTCACCCACTCGACCGAGGCCCTGCCGCAGTCGGCGTCCACGCGGCCGAGCACCGACTCGTCCGGACCGCGCGACGCCCCGGCGAGGCACGCCGCTCGTAGCCCCGAGCGCGCGAGCTCTTCGGCCGAACCCACTAGGGGGAGCTCCCAGGCCAGGCCGAGCCGCCTCGCGCGCGCCGCGAGGAACCCGGCGTCCCCCACCACTAGCAACCGCGCCTCGGCACGGAGCGAGCCGTCCGCGAGCGCGGCGAGCAGGACCTCCGGGCCTATGCCGGCGGGGTCCCCCGGCGTGAGCGCCAGTAGCGGCGCCTGGTCCCCGGGGCGAATATCTCTATCGCTTCCGGCCGTCATGGGACGCCCGAGCCGCCCTCGCAGAGAACGGGCGGCGCCGCCTTCACTTGCCTAGCTCGAGCCTTATCGCCAGGGGTTCGGGCAGCCCCGCCGCGATGATCTTCCTGGAGGCGGAGCTGACGTCGTAGGGGACCCGACGGATGTAGACCACGCCCTCTCCACTCGAATCGTCGACCTCGTAGATCCCGTAGCTCGCGCGCGGGTCCTCGTCCCGCGGCTGCCCGACCGAGCCCACGTTCACCAGGGCCTTCATGTCGCTCGTGATCCTGATCTCGCCCTCGGTCGTGAAGGTCATCGGAGTCGTGTCGAAGAACGTGATCGGGATGTGCGTGTGGCCGTAGAAAAGCACGGGCTTGTCGAGCGCCTCGAAGGAGAGCTCGGCGTCGAATATCGTGGCTATGTAGTTGAAGAGCTCCGGCCCGTGCAGCGAACCGTGGACGCACGCAAAGTGCTCGTGGTGGTCGACGAAGCCGAGCCCGGCCAGGAACTGCTTGTCCTCGTCGGTGAGCTGCTGTCTGGTCCAGAGCGCCGCCTGCTTGGCGAAGGCGTTGAAGAACTCTACGTCCAGCCTGTCGATAGCTGCGTGGTCGTGGTTCCCCGCGAGCGTCATACAGCCCAGCTCGCGTATGATCTTGATACACTCCCGCGGCTCGGCCCCGTAGCCGACGATGTCGCCGAGGCATATTTTCACGTCCACCCGGTCCTTATCGAGGGCCTCGAGCACCGCCATGAGGGCGTCGCAGTTTCCGTGTATGTCGCCGAATATGCCGTAACGCATCGGTTGCCGCCGGGCCCGGACGAGGCCCAGATCCCTCGCAAAACTCTAACGCGCCCGCCCACGGCCGCAAGCCGAAAGCCGCGGCTCGCGACTGTTCCGCAGCTACACCTCTTGTGCGATCCGCAGCCTCATGGAGCGGCGGCCGGCGCCGCAACTCTAGCCCACATCGCGTGTTACGAAAAGGGCGCTCCCTAAGACGAGCGCCCCGATGACATACATGCAAGCCACACCGCTCGCGATCAGGAGGACGCCTGCGCTCACCGGCGCGCCTGAGGCGGCGGCCCCTTCCGACACCTGTTGCGCGACCGCGTCCGAGAACTGGAAGACGCCCATGTCCGGGAGGAGCGCGCCCATCGCGGCCGCCGCCGCCCCGCGGATGCGCAGCTCGCCCGCGAGCTGTCCCAGGACGAAAAGGGCGAGCACCGCGGGGAGGTTCGCCGAGAGAGGAAGCCTCGTCGCGAGCGCTACGGCGACCGCGGCGAGCACCGAGACCTGAAGCACGATCCCGGCGAGCGCGGGCGCGAGCGCCCAGGCCCAGCCGGCGGGCCTCCGGCCGAACGCGGCCAGGGGCCCGCTCCTGTCGAGGGCGACGAGCAGGGCCGCGAGCGACAGTCCGGTCGCGACGAGCACGGCGCGCGGCCAGGGCAACCCGAGCCTGCGGAAGAGGGCGCTCCCGGCCGCAGCGGCCGCTCCGGCCACACAAGCGCATACGAGGAACGCACCGGCGTCGGACGAGACGGCCCTGAGTGTGAGAAGGAGCGCCAGGCCCGAGAGTGCCACCGCGAGCACCGCCGCGGCCAGGACCCCCATGTACTTGCCCAGGAGGAACGCCCATCGCGGCAGCGGCTTGGCCAGGATCGCCACGGCGCTCCGGCGCTCGAGCTCCTCGCTCACGGCCCACGAGGCCCCGAAGACGCCGGTGAGGACCGCCACGACGAGGGTCGTCCCCAGGCCGAGGTCCGCGATCATCCTGACCTGCTCGCCGAGATGGAATAGCGCGAAGGCGGGCGAGAGCGCGCTCAGCGCCGCGCCCGAACCGACCAGGACCGCGTAGGCGGGGTTCCTGACGAGCTCTCTGGCGGTGTTCTCCGCGATCGCGAGGGCCTGGCCGAACTGCCGGCGGACTCCGCGGCGCGGGAACGGACCCGCCGGGGCCTCGCGCCTCCGAATAACGGCATCGCTACCGTCCGAAGCGTCGCTCCCGGTCACAACTCGCGCCCCGCGATATCAGGAGTCGCCGCCTCCGGTGCGGCCCCGCCGCGGCATCGCGGACGGCGAAGCCATGTTTCACGTGAAACACGACCCGCCCGGGCCGCGCCTAGAAGCGGACGCTGAACCCCTCCTCGCCATCCACAGGTGCGACCCAGTTCACGTCCATGTCCGCTATGTGGTGCTTCATCTCGGACCTCAGGCGCTCCAGGTAGGAGTCCACCTCGGGCTTCTCGCCCTGCACCTCGAGCTCGACCGTGCCGTCGGGCAGGTTGCGGACCCAGCCGGACACCGGGCATCGCGCGGCCAGCATCCTGGCCGTGTACCGGAACCCGACGCCCTGGACGTATCCCGAAAAGACGACGTGCGCCCGCGCAAGCGCCATGGGCCATCCCTGACGTCGCAATCTAGCCTGCCCCGCACCGCGCGCAAGCGGAGAATCTCGGACCTCGCCCACAAACAATCGAGCGAAAAACGACCCCGGGCCGCCGATGGGGGAAATCGTCTATGGACCGCGCCGACCTCTACGCGCCTCGCCATCGGCGGGCGCCACGTTCGTTCGTGCGCGACCCAGCCCGGGGCGCGGCCGCCTCGGGCGAGCGGTGCCGCGGATATTCCCGCGGAAATCTTCTCAAGGCGTCCGCCCCGGTTGCCGACAGATCAGTCGAGCAGGGCATACGCGGGTTCGACGTTTCACGTGAAACGCGCCGCGAACATGGGGAGGAGATCGCGAATGACAGAGCAGGCAGCCGTAGCCGGTGCCGAGCTCGGGACGTCGTCGGGACGGCTCACCAGGGGCCTCGCGGCACTCTTCGCGAGAACCGCGCCGTCTCAGCCGGGCGATGCCCCGCGCCACCAATTCATGGAGGTGCCGGTCGCGCGCGTCCAGGCGAACGCCTACCAGCCCAGGCGCGAGTTCGACCCGGAGGCGCTGAAGGATCTCGCCTCTTCGATCCGCGAGAGCGGGGTGCTCCAGCCGATCGTCGTCAGGCGCTCGGGGACGGGCTTCGAGCTGATCGCTGGCGAGCGCCGCCTCCGCGCGGCGAAGGAGGCGGGTCTGGAGACCGTGCCCGCGATCGTGCGGGAGGTCTCGGAGGACGAGATGCTCGGGCTCGCGCTAGTCGAGAACATCCAGCGCGACGACCTGAATCCTATGGAGCTCGCGCGGTCCTATGCCATGATGGTGAAGAAGTTCGGCCTGACGCAGGACCAGGTCGCCTCGCGCCTGGGCCTGAGCCGCCCCGCCGTGGCGAACACGCTGCGGCTCCTCGAACTGCCGGCGAGCATCCAGGACATGGTCGCGGCCGGAAAGCTCTCGGCCGGCCACGCGCGCGCCATACTCTCTGTGCAGAGCGACGAGGCGCGACTCGCGCTCGCGAAGGAGATCGTCGATCGCGGTCTTTCGGTCCGCGAGGCGGAGCTGCGCGCCGCGACCACGGGCGCCGCCCAGAGGCGCGAGCCCCCCAGGCCCGCCGAGAAGCCAGCGCACCTCAAGCCGCTCGAGGCGAAGCTCGCTGAGAGGCTCGGCACGCGCGTCCAGATCATCGAGGGCAAGCGCAAGGGCCGGATCGTGATCGAGTTCTACTCGAACGAAGACTTCGAGCATATCCTCGACGTGATCGGTGCCGCGGCGTGAGGACGGCTCGCAGGTCCGCCGACGGGGCGGGTGCGCGGTCGGTACTATAGTGGTATCGAATCGTCTCGGGCTGCCCGCCGCACTGCGCCCTCGCCCCAGGCCATTCCGCGGCTAGCCCCCCCACCGCTCGCGCCAGGCGTCCGGGTAGGCGGAGTACTTCGTCTGGCGCGAGTGCTCGCACCTCGGCCAGAAGAGCGCCAGGAACGCGCCGACTGCGAAACCTCCTATGTGGGCGAACCACGCGATCCCGGGCGTGCCGGGCTCGGCTGCGAGCGCCCCGAGAACCTGACCCGTCAGCCATACGAAAAGGAAGAACCAGGCCGGGAACCGCACGAAGTGGAGGAATATGAAGAACGGGATCACCGTCACCACCCGCGCGCGCGGGAAACACATGAAGTACGCCCCCAGCACGCCTGCGATCGCACCGCTCGCGCCGACCATGGGGACTGTGCTGCCAGGCCCGACCAGAAGGACGTGCGTCAGCGAGGCCGCGACCCCGCAGACCAGATAGAAGACCAGGAAGCCCAGGTGCCCGAGCCTGTCCTCGATATTGTCGCCGAAGATCCACAGGAACCACATGTTACTCAAGAGGTGCAGGAGTCCGCCGTGCAGGAACATGGCGGTCAGGAAGGGGAGGAGGGCCCCGCCCGCGCCGCCCGGCCCCCGGCCGATCCGCCAGACCCTGGCCGGGACCAGGCCGAAACTCGCCACGAAACCCTCGAGCGCCTCGCCCTCGAGCGATGCCTCGAGGGCGAAGACTGCGACGTTGGCGCCGATGATGGCGAGCCCCACCAGCGGGAACGTACCGGAAGGGTTCTCGTCGCGGATCGGGAGCATATCGCGTGGCCTTTCGTGCCCTCCGGCCCCGGCAGGATGCCCCAGCCGGCAGGCGCTGTCAATGAACGCATGGCTTCCGGTCGCATTAGGAAGAATGCATATCGTCACTTGACAATACATGCCTATCGGGTTGACGAAGAGGCCCCCGGCCTGTGGTCGCCGGCCCGGACTGCGCCCTCCGCGCGGGAAAGGACCGGAGTTGCTGATGCACGCCTGTGGGACTCCGACCGCAATGCGACGGGGTTCGCCACCGCGTAACTGCGGCGCGTGCCGCTCGACACCTGGCGCAAGAGCCGTGCCGGTGACGCCCCCGGCACGGCTCTTGCGCTCCTGGTGCCGCGCCATTCGCGAAGGCTCGCGACCTCGCGCATGGGACGCGACTCGGAGCCCTCTGGCCTCATGTGAGGATGCAATGGGTTTTCTGAACTGAGCAGGAACGCGGTGGGGGCGGAAGCATCCCAACCCGTTGCGGGCTGAGGGAGCTCAGTTGTTGAGTGACGATAAGCAGTTTAGGAAGTTCTGGGTCCGAGCGTTCCGATGTAGACGCGCGATCTCCGCTGGCGCTTGCGCAGGCAGCCCATGCCGCCTGGCCCACGACCGTGCCTGCCTCCGGGAAGCTCGCCCTCGCGAGCGCGACCGAAGGCGCGGCGCTCGCCGCGGGGCTAGGCGGGCGGCGGGAGCCAGAGCTCCCTCGGGAGCGAGATGTCCGCGACGGCCAGCTCCCCCGCGAGTGCAGGTCCATTGGCCCTAAAGAAACCCGCCTTGGGGAAGCCGAACGTCACGGTCCGCTCGGCGCGGATCGCGCAGCCCAGGACCTCGCCGGTGTTCGCGTCGAGGCCGGACGGTATGTCCACGGCGAGGACGCGCCTACCCGCCGCGTTCACGAGCTCGATCGCGCGCTCGATAGCGCCGCGCACCCTGCCGGAGAGCCCCGTTCCGAGGAGCGCGTCCACGACGAGCGCGGCACGCGGCAGGAGTTCGGCGAGCGCCGAGTCCACGGCCGCGGCGGTCGGCGCCTCGCGGATCCGGAGGCCCGAGGCCTCGGCGAGCTCCAGGTTCGTGCGGGCGTCGTCGAGGACCTTCTCGCGGGAGGCGACGAGCAGCACCTCGACGCGCGCGCCCCAGAGGGCGAGGTGCCTCGCGGCGACGAGGCCGTCGCCGCCGTTATTGCCGGCTCCGGCGAGGACCAGCACCTCGCCTGGGGCCCAGCCGAGCATCGCCCAGGCCTCGCGCGCCGTGCGCCAGCCGGCGTTCTCCATGAGGACGAGGCCCGGTATGCCGAAGCGCGAGATCGCCACGCTGTCGTAGAGCCTGGAGTCCTCGCGGGTGCACGGGCGGGCCTCCGGAGAGAAGACGACGTCCGTGCGGCCCGGCGCGGGGGGCTGGTAGTCGGGTCTCGGCTCGAGTCTCGCGACGCGCCCGGCGCGGGTCGCACCGCGCGCAGCTCGAGCGAGCTCCCCTTCGACCCCTGGCGCGGCGGGGTCGCCCGAGCCGTCGAGGAGTTCGTCGCCAGGGCCGAGCGCCGCGACGGATGCGGCGAGCTCGCCCGGCCCCGCCTCCGGGGTCCGGACGCCCATCGCCGCGAGGATGCCTTTCTGGAGCGCGGCGGCCGCGGAGAACCTGTGCGCCGGTCCGCAGAGCAAAGTTCGGGGGGCGAGTCCGTAGTTCGAGAGGTGTCTCGCCGCCGCGAGCGCCGCCGCCCCGGGGAGGCCGCGACCCGCGAGGACGAGCACCTGCGCGTCCGGCGCGCCGCCTGCGCGCCGCCTGGCCCAGACTGCGAGGGCCTCCGTGCGAGCGAGGTTCTCGACCGCGACGAGCTCGCGCTCCTTCTCGAGGGCCGGGGCCTCCGGGGGTTCCTCGGCGGTCACTGGAGATCGTCCCAGTCGATCTCGGCGGCGTCGAAGACAGGGCCGTCCGAGCAGACCGCGCGCCGCCTGAGGCCGGTCTCCGGATGCGGCGAGACCGCGTTCACGACGCAGGCGCGGCAGGCGCCGAAGCCGCAGGCCATCCTAGCCTCGAGGGAGACCTGACACCTGAGAGCGCGCTCGCGGGCGAGCGCGGCGAGCGCCCGGAGCATGCCGACGGGGCCCGCGCCGTAAAGGGCGACGCGCGCGCGCGGGTCGCCCCGGAGCTCGGCTGCGAGCATTTCTCTGAGGCAGTCCACGCTCGTCCCCCGCGAGCCGCAGGAGCCGTCCTCGGTCGCGCACACGAGGCCCGGGCCGCACTGCCCTAGGAACTCCCCACAGGGGAAGCGCGACGCGCAGGACTCGCCCCAGATCACGCGCACGGCCTGGCCGCGCCGGGCGAGCTCGAGCCTCAAGAGGCGGAGCGCCGCGTAGCCCGTGCCTCCGGCGACGAGGATCGCGAGCTCCGCCTCGACGGGCCGCCACGGCCGCCCCAGCGGACCCACGAGCCTCACGCTCGCGCCCGCCGGGAGCTCCACGAGGAGCGGGGCGAGCCGCCCGTGCGGGAGCGGCCGCACCAGGAACTCGACCGCGCCGGAAGACGTGTCTGCGCCGAAGATCGCGAGCGGCCGGGACAGGAAGGGCGCCCCAGGCCCCTCCAGTCCAATCATGGCGAAAGAGCCCGGACGAGCCGCGGCGGCGATCTCGGGCGCGGAGACCCGAAGGAGGTGGAAACCTCCGCCGAGATTCGCGGGTCGGTCGAGCAGCCGCGCCGGTCCGCTGAATAGCGCGTTTTTAGGAGGCATGTGCTCAGCACTCGACCTTGTCGTCCTTGTCGAACGGGAACTTGATGAAGACAGCGGTCACCGCCTCGGGGCCGTCGTTGATCATGTCGTGCCGATCCAGCGGCTCGAGCCTGAACACGTCGCCCGGCCTCGCCCGGTGTTCCTGCCCGTTGACCATCATCTTCGGCGACCCGGACGTCACGTAGAAGGTCTCTTCGACGCGCCTGTGGTAGTGCGCGCCGAGCGAGTCGCCCGGACGGAGCCGGATCAGACCCCAGTCTATGTTGGGGCCTCTGAAGAGGTACTTCACACCGTGGTCGCCGTCCCTGTAGGGTTGCTCCTGCTCGCTCGTTTTCTGCATGGTCCTCTCCGCGCGGCCGATCCTATGCAGCCGCGCCCGCCGATGCAACGTCGGAGGGGCGTCACCAGGGTCATTCAATTGTCCCCCAGGGGAATCAGGTCGCGCGCGCCGGCGGAGTTGGAGGCGGCGGGATCGCGAGGCCGGCCCTCCGAAGCGGCGCGATCGCCGCTTTCGTCGTGGCGGCGCTCGCGAGGGCGAAGCCCGTTCCGTAGTGGCCCGTGTCGCTCGGGCATACGTCGGCGACTTCAAAAGGAGAACTGAATGGCCCAGGTCGTCACTGCGAGGCCGTGCGGCGCTGGCGCTGTGGCGCGGCCGCATTGACAGACGCAGACCTCTGCGCCGCGGTGCTCAGGAGCGTCCTCCGGCGAGGACCGAGGTACGGGGGCGGCCGAGTCCGCCGGAGGCCGGAGTATCGATCGGCGCGGCATCGCTAGAATCGGGGGCGACGAGCGTCGGGGGCGTGGATAACGCCCTGCACCGCGTTCGCTCGGCTCGCCCCTTCGCCGATAGCGACCCGAATCGCCTCGTCGGGCCGCATGGCTGCCGCGCCGGCGTCAGGCCCCCGGACCTCCCGCCGCGGGCTCCGGGGGCGCCTCTTCCGCATCGACCTCGATGCGATCCACGATGACCGCGCCGGCGCCCGCGTCGTAGACGAGCAGCACGAGCCTCCTGACCTCTTCCGGGCCCCAGAGGGTCGTCGTGTGCTTCCAATCGGAGGCGGCGGTCTTGAAGTTCTGCGCCGCCAGGTCGAACTCGAGGTGCGTCCAGCCGGGCTTCGCGGGCAGCGCCACGCTCTCCGAGTAGACGTCGTCCACCGTCGACTGGACGGCGAACGCTACCGCCATCTCGCGGTTGGTGCCGTTGAACACGTCCATCCGCAGCTTGCCGTCCTTCCGGAGCTGAAGCGCCGCGGGGCGCATCACGGCGACCTTGTCGCGCGGGCCGCCCTTGAGCCTTATCACGAGCACCACATCGTCGAGCGACTCCCGGTACTTCCACGCCGCGACCTCGGCGGGGTTGGCCCAGTCCAGGACGACCCACTCGCGCGACCGCTCGAGGCCGTCGGGGCCCGAGTTCGGGTTCGGCGGTGCGGCCCTCAGGAACGCCTTCACGTCGAACGAGACCTGTTGGGGCGGGGTCGGCTGCTCGGCCGGACCCGCTGGCGCCGGCTGCGGCGCGACGGGTGTCACCTCCACGGCCGCCGCTGGCGCGGAGGCCGACTCCTCGACGACGGCCGTGGCGCCGCAACCCGCCAGGACCCCGGCCGCGATGGCCATCAGGACGATCTTCCTCGAGTTCATGGCTCCCCTCCCTGCTCAAGCCCTTCTGAGCGAGCAAACACCCCTGGGCTGGCGCGGTCACTTGCCGCCGGCCGGCGCAAGACCGAAGAAGCGTCTCGCGTAGTCGTCGGTGCTCGACTCCTTCCAGGCCAGGTACCTGGCGAACTCCTCCGCGGAGAGGAGCTTCCTGAGCGCCTCCTCCGTCCGCTTGCGGGCCTCAGCGGCACGCCTGTCGCGCTCGGCCTCGGGGGCGCCGCTCTTGAAGATCGCGTTGAGCTCGCCCCTGAGACCCGCGAGCAGCTTCTTCGGCTCCTGGAGCCTCGCAGCGTCGAGTCCGACCGCCTTGGCGAGCGAATCCACCATGGCGTCGAACTGCTGCTGCGCGCTCGGCGGCTGCGCCGGCGCGGTCGCCAGGCCGGCCTTCGCGGCCTCCTCCTCGATGCGCTTCCGGAGGGCGCCGTCGACCGCCTGCTCGACGAGCCTCTCCAATGCGGCCCTGTCCGGGGCGCGGGACTGCGAGCCGGGGAGCGCCTCGAGCGCCCTGGCCACGTCTTTCCGGAGTCTCTCGATCTCCGCTCGCGCAGCCTTCCGGTCGGCCTCGACGTCGGCGAGCTTCTTCAGGGCGCCCTGGAGGAGCTCCTCGGGGGCCTCCTCGCCTCCGGGCGAGCCCCTGTACGCGAAACCGGCGAGCGCCACGATCAGCGCGAGCACCGCCGCCACGAGCGATATCACGGGCAGGCCGTCGCGCATACTGGCTCCCCTCGTCGCCAAGGACTCGTGTGCGCCGGCGGGGACTCACTCCTTCGGCTTCTGGGCCCGCCTCGCGGCCGCCGCGGAGATCGAATCCATGCGCTCCTTCAGCTCTCCCCAGCGCCTCGCGACCTCTTTCTCGACCAGCTCCGCGACCAGGGCCGAGGGGTCCGCATCCGACGCGCCCTCCCCGGCGAGTTTCTTGAGGAGGCCGTCGAGATCGGAACCGATGTTCGCCAGGGCCGCTCGATCCTCGGCCGCCGCGCTCGCCTCGGCGCTGATCCGGAGCGCCGTGCGCTCGGACGAAGTTGAGGCCCGGGCGAGCACGGGTCCCCCCGCAGGGGTGAAGAGGACCGCCAGGAGCGCCGCCCCCGTCACCGCGAGCGCCGCGAGCGAGAGCTTCTCGCGCATCGGTCCCTTCCGCACCAGCGGCCAGGACGCACGCGCCGGCCGCAAGGCCCTCTTGCATGAAACCCATCGCCGCGGCGGAGGTCACACGCGCGCGTTCAGACCGTTCCAGGGCGGCCGGTCGCACCCCCGCCCGCGGGCGGCTGCGGGCGCTCCCGGTCGGGCGGGGCCGCCGAGTGCTCGTCCGTGAGGAGCGGGTCCGCGGGCGGATGGCAGGTCCCCGAGCCCCGCGCGAACCACTTCACCGCGTAGAAGCCGCCGACCAGCGCCGCGAAGAACGCGAGCGTGATCCAGCCGAAGTGCCGCTCGAGGAGCGTCCTCACCGGCCGCCCGACGGCCCGGCAGAGGCCCGCCACGAGGAAGAACCTCGCCCCGCGGCTCGCCGCGGAGGCCAGGACGAACCTCGAGAAGCTCACCCTCAGGAGCCCCGAGGCTATCGTGAAGACCTTGTACGGGATCGGCGTGAAGCCCGCCGCCGCGACGGCCCAGATGTCATGCTTCTGGAGCAGGCGCTCGGCGGCCTCGATGCGCCCAGGGCTGGCGAGCCTCGTCAGGATCGGCCGGCCTGCCGCCTTCCCGAGCCAGTAGCCGAACGCGCCGCCCGCGGTCGAGCCCGCGGTGCAGATCGCGGCGAAGTACATGGCGAGCGGCAGGCTCTCAAGGGCCGAGTCCGTCAGGCACAGCGCGATCAGGAGCACGTCCGGAGGTATGGGGAAGAAGCTCGACTCCGCGAACGCGAAGGCGAAAAGCGCGATGCTCGACCAGGGCGAGTAGGCGAAGCCCTCGACCCACTCCGCGGCCCCGCGCAATACCCCGACCCCGCCCGCAGCGAGCAGGCGGAAAGACATCCACGCGGCGCCGCTGCTTCCCGGTTCCAAGCGCCTCTCCAAGGTCCAGGAACGGGCGCGAGAGTGGAAGGCCGCGCCCGGACTCGGTGATCATACGCCTCGCCCAGCACGGCGGCCAGCGGAAAGCACGGCCGCCGGGCTCGTTGGATTCTCCCGTAGGGGACCAGATCGCATGCTTCGGCGGAGTTTGCCTCGGCCGGGCCCCGGATGTTCGCGAATGGATCGACACCGGGGGCGCCGCCGGCACGGCTCTTGCGCCAGGTGCCGAGCGGCGCGCGCCGCAGTTACGCGGTGGCGAACCCCGTCGCATTGCGGTCGGAGTCCCACAGGCGTGCATCAGCAACTCCGGTCCTTTCCCGCGCGGAAGGCGCAGTCCGGGCCGGCGACCACAGGCCGGGGGCCTCTTCGTCAACCCGATAGGCATGTATTGTCAAGTGACGATATGCATTCCTCGAAATGCTCGCGCCCAGAACTTTCCTAATGCGACCGATTCGAAGTTCGGTCTTGACCGCCGGATACGATCGGGCTAGACTCCCATTGCTGAGGTGTGGTCCCTGCGGGGGGAACGTGAGTCGCCGCGAACGGTGCCTGTCAGGCCGCAGATGCATCCTCTCGGCGCTCGCTGCCTTTGCGGCCGCGGCGGCGCACGCAGGCCCGGCGGCCGACGTGACGAGGCTCCAGTTCGAGGAGCCGGCCGGTGCGCTCCAGTCGGACGATTTCTCCCAGCACATCCCGCATCGCGTCGAACTCGCCGTCGGCGAGAAGCTCGTCTACGACATCAGGTGGTCGGGGGTCCCGGCCGGGCTTTCCACTCTGACCGTCAAATGGAAGCGCGAGCTCGACGGCGCGGAGGTGTACCACATCGAGTGCGACATACGATCGAACGCCTTCGTGTCGCTATTCTACCCGGTCGAGAACCGCGCGGTCACCTGTCTCGACGTCGCCGGCGGGTTCAGCCGGCTCTTCGACATGTCCAGGTCCGAGGGACGGGTGAAACAGGACGAGCACATCGAGTTCGACTACGAGGGCGGCCTGGCGCTGTACGAGCAGCGCTCGCCGGGGCCCTTCAGGCCGCGCACGAGGAAATCCGTGCGGATAGACGGGCCTGTTCAGGACCCGCTCTCGTGCCTGTACTACCTGCGGGGCGTGGAGCTCGTGCCCGGCGCGAGCCTCAGGATGCCGGTCCACACATCCCGCCGGGCCTGGGCCCTCACCGTGGACGTGTTGCGCCGCGAGGAGCTTTCCATCCCCCGCTTCGGAACGCTGTCGACGCTGAAGGTCGAGCCTTCCATGCAGTTCCCCGGCATATTTGTCAGGAGGGGCAAGATGATCGTCTGGCTCGAGGAGGAGACGCGCATCCCGGTCCAGATGAACGTCGACATCCCCATCGGCTCGGTCAGTGCGACCCTTTTCGATGCCGTGAACGCCCCTCTCAGACCGGCCTCGTCGCCGGCCGACCGGGCCGGCGACTGAATCGTGGGGCCGGCCAGATCGGCGTTTCGAGGGCGCGGCGAGGCCCGATGCCGAGGTGCGTGCTGGCCAGCAGGGAGTTCACCGGTTGGCCCGACCGCACGAAGAAGGACCCGGGCGATCGGGACGGCAGCGCTCGACGCGTCCGGTAACGACGCGCGATGGCCGCGGATTCGGCCGGAGGGGGGAGCATGGCGACTTTCTCGCGCGAGGGCAACGGCCTCACAGTCTCAGGGCGGCTTGACGTCGATCAGATGGACGAATTCATAGCACGCGGCCAGGACCTCCTGGCTGCACCCGTGCCCCAGGTCATTCTGGACATCAGGCAGATGAGCCACGAGAGTTCGTCGTTGATCGGTGCTGTCGCCCAGTTGGGGGCCGAGGCTCGATCGAAGGCCAAGTCGCTCATCGTCCGCGCCAACGGTCCTATGGCCGATCTCCTCGTCTGGGCGGGCCTGCACAGGGTCGTGACGCTGTACGTCTCGGCGACACCGGCATCCGCTGGCGCATAGGGCGGCGACCCACGACCAGCTCCGCCCCTCCGTGGTTTCGGCCCCGGCTGTCCGACGTCCGGGCGCGCCGGGGATATCCAAAACGCCTGCTCCGGAGTGGAATGGCGTCCGCGAGGTCGCGCGTGCGTTGGGCACTGGACCCGGGTTCGGCCGAGGCAACCGTAACGCGCGACGAGACCGGTTCCATACGCTGCAATGACCTCCCTGACGGCCCGCATCGGGCGCCTGGCCGTCAGGGAGGTCATCGCGCGAACACGGCAGCGCTTCTCGGAGGACCACCGCCTCGTGTGGACGGCTCCGGCCCCTGGCGCGAGTTGACTTGCGGCGGCCGCCCGCGAGGATGGCAACTGTGGCCGCCGTCGCCAGTTCCAGGACGTGCGGCTCCGCTCCCTTGGAGGCCGCCGAGTTGCCGGGCGAAGAGCTGACCATCCCCGCCCTCGAGTCGGGCGGGCTAATCCTCTCGTACCGCTGCCCATGCGAGTGCAGACACTGCCTGTACCGCTCGTCGCCGCGCAGGCCCGACGAGTGGATGTCCCTCGACATGGCGCGCCGGATTTTCGCCGCGCTCCGACGCGAGGAGCGGCTCGGTCCCGTGCACTTCAGCGGCGGGGAGCCCGGGCTGAGGCTCGAGCTCCTCGAGGCCGTGATCCGGCTCGCGGCGGAGTCCGGGATCGGCGTCTCCTACGTCCAGACGAACGGCTTCTGGTGCGAAGACGCCGCGGAGACCCGAAGGGCCATGAAGCGGCTCAAAGACGCCGGGCTCCGCCAGCTCTACGTGAGCGTGTCGATGTTCCACAACGAGGGCATCCCTTTCAGGCGGTCGCGCATATGCGTGGAGGCGGCGAGGGAGGTCTTCGGCCGGGCGAAGGTCATCCTCTGGAGCCCCGGCAGGAGCGACCTCTACGAGGTCCTGTCCAGGATGCCCGGGGACGGCGTGCGCGCCTTCGAGGAGTTCGAGCGCTGGGCGCGCGAGTCCGGGGCGGGGGACGTCCTGCCGGCGGTGTTCAAGGAGCTGATACCGAGGGGGAGGATAGCAGAAAGCCTTCGGGACCGATACGCGAGCCGCCCGGCGGACGAGTTCCGAGGCGAGACCTGCCGCGAGGAGCTCATGAGCACGAGGAGCTCCGCCACGATATACCATTTCCACATCGACTACTACGGCAACCTGGTGATGGGTTGCTGCGCCGGGCTCTCACCGGCGACCGTCGACGACCTCCACCCGCGCATCACGCCGGCCAGCCATCCCGTGTTCCACAGGCTCTGCACGGCCGGGCCGCACGAGCTCATGCTCGTGGCGAGGGAAGAGCACGGTTTCAGACCCAGGCCCGAGGGCTATGTGAGCAAGTGCGACCTCTGCTTCGACGTGCGGCGGTTCCTCCTCGGGACGGGGAAGTTCCGCGAGCTCCGCCCTGCGTTCTTCTACGACGCATGAAGCGCGCGCCCGCGCCGCCCTGCCGAAGCCCCGCAGAGATGCGCTAACGGAAGAGCATCGAGGCGAAGCGGAAGGCCGCCGCGGCGGACCTGTCGAGCTCCTCCGGCGAGGAACCGGGCAGGTGCTCGACCACCACGGGAGGCAGGGGGCCCCTCGCGGCCAACAGGTCGCGGATCGCGAGGTAGTCGACGTCGCCTGCGCCGAGCGCCGGGAACTCGGCCTCGCCCTGCGCCCCCTTGTGGTCGCGGAGGCAGAGCGCCCCTATGCGCGCACGGACGGCCTCCAGGTCGCGCAGGGGATTGGCGCCGGAGTAGTACGAGACGAGTCCCGGGTTGTACGCGAGCGCCGGCGACCCGCCGACCAGTTCGAGCAGCGCCTCGAGGTCCGCCGCGCAACCGGACACGCGGGGCTCCGTCTGGAGGAGGAGCTCGAGGCCCATGGAGCCGGCCTTCGCGCCGAGCCTGCCCATCCTCGAGGCGAACTCGCGCAGCTCGCGCCGCCATTCCGCCTCTGGCTTGAGCTCGCCCGATTGGCCGAACGCCTCGGGGCCCGACAGCCACACCTGGCGCGCGCCGATGGATTTCGCCAGCTCCAGGACGACGCCGAGGGCTTCTTCGCTGTCGTCATCGACGAGGGGGAGCTCCGGGGCGAGCGCGAGGGCGGCGAGGCCCGAACGCTTCAAGGCCTCGCCCAGGCGCGAGGCCCCGCTCCGGCCGCCCGCGAGGTCCAGCACCGGAAGGCCGGCGTGGGCGGGTCCCACCAGGACATTCCTGAAGCCGGCGCCGGCGATCCCCGAGAGCGCGCGTTCCAGGGGGTGCGCCTCGTAAGGCACCGTCGAGCAGGCCAGGATCGTTCCCACCGTGCGCCTCCGGCCACGGCGCATGCAGTCTATATCGCGCGCCTCCAGCTTGCAACCGCGCTGGGGCGCTCCGAACGGCGGCGCGCTAAAGGCCCTCATACGAACGTCCGATACTCTCATCAGGGGAGGCCGTGATGGCGACCAGATACATCATGAAGTGTCCGAGGCAGTCCTACGCGATCAGCGTGGAGATGTGCGCCGCCAGGCGCGCCAGGAACGACCCGCGCTGCGCCCGCTGCGGCCAGAGGCCGCCCGGCGCATCCGGCTGCCTCCGCCAGGCGGCTTGAGCCGCGACGACGCGGCGTCAGGACCCGGCGCGGCAGCGTAGCAGGAGCGGATCAGCCGTTGCCTTCGGGGCCTGGCCGCATCCGGAGGAGTAGCGTCTTCACCTTCTTGGGCGGGAGCTCCAGTCTCACGGCGCCGTCCTCGATGCGGACGTCCTCCGCGCCGAGGGGTTCCTCGTTCATGTTAGCGACCGCGGCCTCGGCCACCTCCCGGAAACACCTCAGCGTGCCCCGGGCCGGGGCCTCCGAAGGGTTGTAGACGCGGACGACGACGCCGTCGCCCCTCTCGGCCATCTTGAACGCGCTCATGACGATCCCGCAGCCTTCGATCGCCAGGAAACTGAACCGCCTCGGGAGCGTCCCGCCGGCCTCCGGTCCGGCCTGGCAGGGGATCACAGGATAGTTGAGCCGCTCGCCCTCCTCCAGAAGCCCGGACGTGAGCCAGTCGCCGGAATGGAAGAAGAGCCTGTAGCGGAACTCTGTATCGCCGAGGCACTGGGCGAGCGACCCCGGGGGCTTGTCGAAGTAGTCGGTCGTGCAGAGCCACGGGTCCACCGCCCTGAGGAGCGTCACGGCGAGCGTGCCCTGGTCGTCGTCGAGGGCCTCGTACTCCTTCAGGCCGAGCCCCACGAAAGCGAAGCCGCAGGGACCGTCCTGCAGCCCCACGAACTTCAGGAACGGATAGTCGATGTTCCTCAGACCGTGCAGCGGGTGAGATTCGCCCCGGCGCACCGGCCGCGCGATCACGTCGTAGGGGTTGTCCGCGTGCGTATGCTCGGCCCGGAGCCCCGTAGGGAAGAGCACTCTCAGCCTGTGGTTCCGGCTCCTGTTCGTCACCGTGGTGACGATGTCCACGGTCCGCGAGGGCTTCGCGAGCGAGACGACGGACCTGACGTCGAGGGGCGTCGTGGGACCCGAGCGCCACGAATCCTCCTGGCCCGGCGAGACGTAACGCGCCTCGTCGTCGAAATGCGTCTCCGGGATATCCATCCTGAGGGCGACCTCGTAGCTCGCCACCAGGGGGGTGTCCTCCAGGAGCGCCACGCGCGCGCCGGAGCCCGCGCTCGTCACTCTGATGTCGCGTCTCACGTCGATGTGCATCCACGGGTGGCCCGCCTCGCCGACATCCTCGAAGACGTGAAGCCCCTCGTACCGCCTGCGCGACTCCTTGTGGAAGACGCAGAGCGTCCCGTCGGGGGCTATCTCGACGCGGAGGTGCTCGTTCTCCATCGCGTTCGGCGGCCTGACGAGGGACGGCCCCTTCGTCCTAGGGCGACCTTTCCTGACCACGAAGGTCTCGTAGCCGAGCGGTGGGAGCTCGCGCGCGAGCACGCGGACGCGGTGCTCATCGCAGTCCAGATGGAGGGCCATGTCGTCCGGGTCTCGGTATATCTTTCCGCGATTGCCCGTGGGAGAGGCGTCTGACTCGACCTCGCGGCCGCGCGAGTCCTCCACCACGAACGAGTCCAGGCCGAGCTTGCGGTCGACGTCGAGGAAGAAGGTGACGACCTCCGTTCGGGGGAAGCTCGACGGGTTGAAGAGGGTGACGAGGATGTCGCGCGGCCCGAGCCCCGAGCAGTCCACCTGCGCCTGAATGTGTCCCAGGCTCTCCTTGAGAAGCATCCTGGAGATCGAGCCCGCCTGATTGAGCCGGTAGGTCGAGTCCTCCTCGATCCGATCGATCCCGCAGCCCCCGACGGTGTCGTGCGCGTGGCACTGGAGCAAGAGCCGCCACGCGATGTCCAGGTATCGAGAGGGCCGCTCGGCGCCCAGGAGTCCGGCCACGGTCGCGAAGGGCTCCGCCAGGCGGACGAGGTGGTTCTCCACCTTCGTCGCCAGGATCTTCTGCCTCATCCTGGTCGAAACCGTGTTGACGAACGACTGGCGGAAGCCGCTGGGGCGGACCTCGGGGTATTTCATCTCGCCCTTGAGGACCGGGAGCTCGACCCCCTCGAGCGCCTTCTTCAGGGCCTCCGCATAGCGCGGCATGGAGCTGTAGAGGAGCTCCCGGCCTTCCGGCAGCGACGCGCGGGCGATCCGGAGCACCTCGTCTTCGAGGATGTCGGGGGCCGACGTATCGAACCCGTGCATGAACGCGAGCTCCGGCGTCCTGAACGCGGCCTCCTCCCTCTCGAAGAGCGCCGCGATCTCGCGCCTGACGGCCTCCGCGTCGAGGACCCTACGCCCTCTCAGTATCGATCCGTGGTCGAACCTCGTCTCCTCGTCGCAGATCTTGAACGGGAGCTGCCCGCTCGCCCATTCGTAGGAGCGCCGCAGCCGCGCGGGCTGGTCGCCGTACAGGCTCTTCCTCCAGACGTTCAGGAAGTAGTTGTAGCGCGGCTGGGCGCTCATCCTGGACGCGAGGACCCTCGTACCGTCGGCGCCCTCCCAGATGAACTCGGCCCTGGGGGCCTGTCGCGCCGTTATGCCGCGGTAGAAGAAGCAGGTGTCTATCCCGAACCCCGCGTATATCTGGGGGAGCTGGGAGATGTGGACGAAACCGAAAGGCGTGTAGCCCACCTTCATCACCCGGCCGAACCGCTCCGCGGTCAGGTGGCCCATGAGCAGGTTCCGCGTGATGGCCTCGCCGGAGATGGTGTTCATGTCGGGAGCCGAGTACCAGGGCCCGATGTGCAGACGCCCGGCCCGGACGAGCTCCTCGATGCGCGCGCGCCTCTCGGGTCGGATCTCCAGGTAGTCCTCCAGGGGCAGCGTCTGGGCGTCGAGCAGGAACTCGTACTCCGGCACCTTCGCCATGATCTCGAGCAGCCTGTCGATGAACCGCACCGTCAGCGCGCGGGAGTGCTGGAAGTCCAGGGTCCACTCCCTGTCCAGGTGGGAGTTGGCTATGTAGTGCGCCCGGAGAGCCATCCGCGCGACCATGTCTGGCACGCTCCTTCCGACCCCTGCGCCGGCCGTCACGGGATCAGCAGGACCTTCCCCGTCATGCCGCCGTCGAACACCCTGTACGCCTCCGCCGCCTCCTCCAGGGAGAACCTGTGCGTGACGAGCCTCGTCGGGTCGAGGCCGCCTTCCAGCATCCGGAGGATCGCGTCGTACTCTCCGAGGGGAAAGCAGCAGGAGCCCGAGAGCGTGATCTCCTTCCTGTTGAAGTGGTCGGAGGGGCTAACGGCGGCGCTCCTCTGTTCCCCTATGATCGCGACGTGCCCGAAGGGCCGGACGAGTTCGAGCGCCGTCCAGAGCGCCTGCGGCGAGCCGGAGCACTCGAAGGCCCGGTCGAGCCGCCCGTCCGGACACGCCTTGCGGACCGCGGCGGCCGCGTCCGCGCCGGATGGGTCCACCGTCCTCTCGGCGCCGAGCTTCTCGGCGAGGGCCCGCCTGAAGGGCACCGGGTCGATCCCTATCACCATCGCGCCGAGCCGCCTCGCCACCATCACCGCCCCGAGTCCCATCGGCCCCAGGCCGAACACCCCCACCACGTGCGAGCCGTTGAGACCCACGCGCTGCGCGGCGTGGAACGGCGTCCCGATCGGGTCGATCAAGAGACACGCCGCCTCGAACGGGACGCTATCGGGCAGCGGCAGGAGCGAGCGCTCGGCGACCCGGACGCGCTGCGCGTGCGCCCCGTCGCGGGTGAAGCCGTAGACCCCCTCCATCGCGCGGCAGTACGCGGCGTAACCGGCGCGGCAGTACTCGCAGGCCCCGCACTGCTTGAAGGCCGTGAGGACGACGCGATCGCCCTCCCTGAACCGGCCCCGCCCCGCGGTCCCGACGACCACCCCGGCGGCCTCGTGGCCGGGGACCCAGGGCCGAGCCCCCTCCGGCCGGTAGAGCCCGTGCAGGTCCGAGCCGCAGATCGCGGCAGCCCTGACCTCGACGACCACCTCGTCTCCCTCGCTCACCGGGTCCGGACGGTCGATCACCTCCGCCCTCCTGGACCCGAGCAGGCGCACAGCCCTCATGGCCTCCTCCCCTCTCTTGCACCGACGATCCTAATGGGCCCTGATCTCCGGCGCCACAGCGGACCCCGCATGCGCCGGGCGCGGGCGCGAGCGGTCAAGCCCTCTCGAGCTCAAGCGTGACGATCTTCCCCTTGCCGACGTCGAGCTCGAGCCTCCGCGCCCCCGGAGCGGCCCCCCCGGAGGGGACCAGCTCGGCCGCGCGCTCCTCGGAGAGCCGAACCATGTGCGCCCTGGCGAACGGGAAACCGACCTCGAGCGCAGCGCGGACGGTCCGCGCCGTCGGATTGAAGAATCTCACGAGGATGCCATCCCTCGACTCCGCCTTCTTGACAGCGCTCAGGACGAGATTGGCGCCTTCCAGGCGCAGGAAGCTCGCCTCGAGGGGCAGTCTGCCCTTCTGCCTGCCGAACTGGCAGCACTTCATCGGCTGGACGAACCGCAGGGCTTCCCGATAGAGCTCCGCCTCCTCCCAGCCGCCCTGGTGCGGGAGGAGCGCGTAGGAGTGGACCGTCGTCCCAAGGGCCTGCGAGCTCTCGTCGCCGGGGTACTCCATCCAGAGCCGGTTGTCGCACGGGATGCGGAGCCGCACGGACCTGAGGAGCCCCATCGCCATCGTGGCGGTCCCGTTCTCCTGGAGGATCTCGTAGTCCTTCGTGGAGCGCGAGAGTACCGCCAGTCCCTCGGCGCCGTCGGAGGCGTCGAACCAGAGCTGGGCCGGGTGTCTGGCCAGCTCCCGCGAGAGGTCCGGCCGCGCCGGGTATTCGGTCACTATGAACGACCCGTCGGCGCAGGTGGTCTTCACGTCGAGCCCGGTCGGGAAGCAGACCTTCAGGTAGTGGTCGCGCGAACGGTTCTCGACCTCGGCCCTCACCTCCACGTACCGGCAGCCCTTCCTGAGCGTGAGCTCGCAGGAGAACCGCAGGGGCTCGGTCTCGGTCGAGCGCGCCATGGCGGTACGGTCGAACCTCGCCGGGACGGCGAGCTCCGTCTCGACGACGAACCTGGCCGCCAGGGGCCCGTGCCAGAGGCACGCGATCCGCGCCCGGCCGCCGATCGAGTGCAGGATCCCGTCCACGGGGGGCGGGGCGGACATCCACATGTTGCCCACGTCGGCCTGGTCGGCGAGGCGGTTGAGCCCCCCGAACGTCCGGCCCGTGGCGAGGTTCGTCAGGGCCAAGGTCCCGTCCGGGTCGATCCTCAGGCGCAGGTGCTCGTTCGCGGCCTCGCGGGGACCCGTCAGGAGCTCGGCGGAGAGGAGCCTCGGCGGCTCCCAGTCCTCGTGCGGGTAGGGGTACTCTCGCTTCGCGCGCCACTTGACCTTGAAGGTCTTATAGCCCAGGGCCGGGACGCCCTCCGCCCAGAAGAGGAGCCGGACCCTGGTGCAGTAGAAGGGCATGTTGCGGCTGCGCGGATGATAGACGCCAGCGCGGGTCGTCTCGCGCGAGATCTCCTGCGTCGGGCATGGCCTGCCGTCGGCGTCCTCGATGACGACCTCGTCCAGGGCTATCTCCGCCGGCACGTCCACCCACGCCTCGACCACCTCGCTCCGGGGGAACGACGCGGTGTTGTGCACGACGAGGAAGGTCTGGGAGTCGGAGACTGAGTCCGTGGCGATCTCCTTCGTGATGTCCCCGAGCGCCCTCCGCTCGAGCCCCCGCGCGACGGTCTCGGCCTGCCTCAGGCGCGCCATCGCCCCTCTGGAGAGGTCTGCCGGCCCCAGGCCGTGGATCGAGTCGTGCGGGTGGCTCTGGAAGACGAGCTTCCAGGCCTTCCGCAGATAGGCGGTCGGGTACTCGCCCGCGCCGACCGCGAACGCGACCGAGCAGAGCGGCTCGGCGCAGCGGAGGAGGGCCGTCTCCGTGGCGGCGCTCTGGAGCTTGAGCTCCGGATGAATCGTCATGACGTCGCTGTGGACCGCCCCGACCGGACCGTCGCGCATCGCGCCGGTGACCACGTCGAGATCGCCCATGCGCGCGAGGCTAGCCTTCATCTCGGAGACATACGCCCCGAGCGTGCTGTGTACGATCTCGTACTCGCCGCCGAATCGTTCCCTGAGCCGCGCGAGGATCTCCGGCACGAGCGGGTGGGGTTCGGTGAAATCGGTCCCGTCGAAGAAGAGGAGGCTCTCGGGGATCGCCGTGTCCTCGACCGTCGCGAGCGCCCGCCGGAAGCCCTCCTCCAGCTTCTCCGGGTGGAAGGAGGTCTCCGGGTCGAGTATCTCGTGGAACCAGCCGTAGCCCTCCGGGTCCGCGGTGTGGAAGACCTTGCCGAGCGTACCGTATTCGTATCTCCAGCGCTTGTCCCAGGGGTCGAGTCCGTACACGATGGGGATATGCCCCGCGAAGAAGAAGTTCCACCTGGCCTCCCTGCCGAGCCTGGAGGCGTAGGCGCGCGTGCCGTCGGGCGCCTCCCAGATGAACTCCGGGCGGCTCGACCTGTGGGGCGACATATACTTGTAGAAGATGATGCAGTCGATCCCGAACTGGCCGTATATCTGGGGGAGCTGCGCTATCTGCCCGAAGGAGAAGACGCTGTACCCGCACGAGAGCGGCTCGCGAAACCGCCGCGAGACCTCGAGGCCGTGCTGGAGGTTGCGGATCACGGACTCGCCGTTCACCGTGGCGCAGTCGGGGAGGGTGTACCAGGGCCCGATCTCGAGCCTGCCGTCGGAGGCGAGTCGCCGGATGACGGGCTCCTTCTCCGGGCGGATCTCCAGGTAGTCGTCCAGGAGGCATGCCTGGCCGTCGAGCAGGAAATGCCTGTACTCCGGGTCGCGCTCCATGATGTCGAGCAGATGGTCGATGCAGTCGACCAGCTTCATGCGGGTGAGCTCGAAGTCCCACCGGAACTCGCGGTCCCAGTGCGTGTAGGAAACGACGTGCACTCTCTTCATGAGCCAGCCACCCTTCAGCGGCGAGCGAGGAGATCGCCTCGAGACCGCTATATAGCATACGACGCGCGGCGAGGCCGTCAAGGCCCTCGTCTTTGGCTTGCGAGCCCCATCGATGCGCTTGTGATGGCACGCGCGAGATGCTATATAGCATCTCCTTCGGGCTTGTCCCGTGCGGCGGCAGGAACGAAAGCGAGGTCCCGAGCATGGTGATCCCCGGCATCGGTCGGGTCCCGGAAGGGCTGCGGGGCGACTTCGTCCGGATCGACTCGGCCGCGGACGGCCTTTTCAGGGCCGGGCAGGAGGGGGTCGTTTCTATCTATACACCCCTCGACAGGAAGGTCGAGCTCATCGTCTACGAGCGGAAGACGCTCGCGTACGTGCGCTCGGCGATGGGCCATCCGGCGATCTACCCCCTCGAGGAGGCGCGCTTCGAGCCGCCCGCCGAGGCCGTGCTCATGGACCTCGACGGCACCAGCGTCAGGAGCGAGCGGTTCTGGGTCTGGATCATCGAGAGGACGACGGCCCGCCTCCTCGGCAACGACCGCTTCGAGCTCGAGCCCGAAGACGAGCCTCACGTCTCGGGGCACTCGGTCTCGGAGCACCTGCGCTACTGCATAGCCAAATACTGCCCTGGAAAGACGGTCGAGGAGGCGCGCGGCCACTACTTCGACATCGTCCGCACTGAGATGCGCTCGATACTCGAGGGCCGGGGGCGGGTCGACGCCTTCGAGCCGGCGCCCGGGCTCAAGGAGTTTCTGCTGGAGCTCAAGGGGGCGGGCGTGAAGATAGCCCTCGTCACCTCCGGTCTCTACGAGAAGGCATGGCCGGAGATAGCCGCGGCCTTCAGGCGGCTCGGCATGGGCGACCCGCTGGAGTTCTACGACGCGATCGTCACCGCCGGGCACGCGATCAGGAAGGGTCAGGCGGGCACGCTCGGGGAGCTCGAGCCGAAGCCGCACCCGTGGCTCTACGCCGAGGCGGCGCGGGTCGGCCTCGGGATCGACCGGTCGCGCAGGAGCAGGACGCTCGGCCTCGAGGACTCAGGCGCTGGCGTCGTCTCGGTGAGGCTGGCGGGTTTCGCCGTCGGCGGCGTCGCGGGCGGCAACATCGCCACGAGCGGGACGAGGCCGTTCCTGGCCGCGAGCTTCGCGGACCTGCGCGAGGCCCTGGGCTTCGTCCTCGGGCGGTAGGGCGCCCCCGGCCACGAGGGGCATCCCTTTCGACTAGCACGACGCCTCCAGCGGCGCCCCGGCGGAGCGCAAGGCAGAACGCCTCAGCGGCCCGGTCGGGCCGCCGGGTCGAAGCCGAGCGTCCTCATGATCAACTCGGCGATCTCGCGCCGGCCCGCGCAGCGCGCAGCATAGCGCTTCCCGTCGCCGTTCTTGCGATCACGTCGATCCGCTCCCTCGCACCTGCCGGGCCTCACCTCGCTCCCGCGGCGTCGAGCGGGACGCTCGCGGTCCGCCCCAGGGAGACGCCATTGTACTCCACGAGCGGCGTCTCGCGCATCCCCGAGATCGTGAGCCGCTTCGCCATGCCCGGCTTGCCCTTGTCCTCCTCGCGCATGGCGTGATCGATCCAGACCCGGCAGTCCCTGGGCCTCACGACCACCCTAGCGAGCCCGAGCTTCCCGTCGGCCGAGACCGTGACCCCGCCCGGCGCCTTCATCGACCAGGCGACCGGGTCCGGGAAGGGGTTGTAGCCGGCGTAGGTGCCTGTGGACGGCACCGTCTGGAGGAAGGCCATCTTCCCCTTCTCGGTGACGACCACGGCGCCGTTCTTCTCCAGGCGGCCGGAGCGCCCCTGCTGCGCGAGCGTGGAGTCGCGGTCCATGTCGGGCGGGAGGTAAGGCCACTCGCCGTTCACGCGCCGGTAGGGGAAGCAGCCATCCGTCCTCCCGCCGCGATACTCGGGCTTGAAGCCGAGCTCGAGCACGTTCTTCCCGCTCGAGTACTTGACCTCCAGCGTCTTCGTGGCGGCGTTCCAGGAGACCTCGAGCCTCGCCTCCTTCACATGGCGCTGAAAGGCCTTGAAGTCCCCGTACTCGGAGGCGTCGCCGAGCTCTATCACGAAGCCCCCGCAGGCGAGGTCCAGCCTCTCGGAGCCGAGGAGCTCGGCGGGCATCGGCCTCTCGGAACGGTAGAGGTAGCTGTTCACGCGCAGGGCCTCCTTGGCCTTGCCGCCGCCCTGCATCTCGGTATCGACGCCGTCCGCGGAGATCACGACCTCCGCGTCGCGGCCGAGGTCGGTGGCGGGGATCGGGACGAGCGCGATATAGCTCACGCCGTCCCTGATCGTGATCCGCTGCGCCGCCTTCGCGCTGTGCGGGAGCGTCCGGACCCCCTCCCCATCGACGAACACCTCCCACGACGGAGTCGGCTCGAAGTTGTAGAGCCCCGCGGTCACCTGGACGCTTGTGATCTTCTCGGGCAGGGGCCTGCCGCCCTCGGCCTTGAGGTCTCGGTTCGGGCTCGCGAGGACGATCGCGACGTTCCTGTGCTGGAGCGTCGCGATGGGCCCGCACTGGGCACCGACCGAGCCGTTGGGGTTCCGCTGCTCGGTCCCGTGATAGAGGCTGTCCAGGAACTCGGTGCGATTCACGCCGGGCCGCACCAGCAGCGTCCCGACCTCGTGCATCCTCTCGACCTTGCGCTCCGAGCGGCGCCACTGGGCCATAACGGGTACCGTCTCGTTCCCGACGGCCACGTCCTGGCTCGCCAGGCCATAGTGCCTGCCCAGGTAGGCCCGCCTCCAGAGAGGCGTCTCGGAATACGCGCCCCACTGCTTGTAGCTAACGGTCATCTCGTAGGGGAGCGGCTTCCCGTCGACCATGTCCGCGGCCCACTCGGGGGCCCAGGGGCCGTTGAGCGTCTGCTGGGCGATCATCCCGGGCTCCGCGTCGTGGCCGAGCGGCGACATGCCGCCATAGATCGAGGGGTTCCCGATATCCGTGAGCGCGCCCTCGCGCGAGAGTGTATGGACGATGTGCTTCGTCCCGTCCTGCGTGACGAAGAGGTACGCGATCCCGGTCCTCGTGGACGTCGCTATGAAGCGGCGGAGGCCCGGGTGGTAGCAGCTCGCCAGCTCGTCGACCGACTTGGCCAGGATGCTCCTGCCCATCATGCGATCCAGATGGGTGGGCCCGAAGTCGGCGAAGCATTTCTGATCCTTGAGCGATATCGAGAAGTAGTAGTGGTCGATCGATTCCTGCGTGGAGCCGTCGAACCAGCACCAGGTCTTGAGGGGCCACTGCTCGAGGCCGTGGCGGCCGTCGGCCATCATTTTCTCGGAGCCGATGATCCACCCGCCGAGCAGGGTCCCGTTCGAGGCCCAGTGGTTGAAGTTCATCGTGCCCATGTTGTAACAGTATGTCCTGTAGACGCTGGCGTTGCCGCGCCAGTCGCGCGTGCGCTCGTAGAACTGCCTGCCCTTCGCTGCCTCGGTAATCGCATGTGGCATCTGGGAGATATCGAGGTGCGGTACGAGCCACGCCCACCAGTAGAGTCTGTGCGCGTCGCGCACGGGTTCGGGCATCGCCTCCCTGTAGAGTGCGAACTCCTGGGTCTTCTCGGCCGCGTCGAAACCGGACCATCGCCTCGGGGCGGCGCCCAGGATCTCGTCGAGCCACTTGAGATACGCCTCGTAGGTCGGCGGGAACTCGCGCGTCCCGCCGAGCGCGCGGAGCTCCTGCACCCTGGCCCACTGCCAGTCCGGCATCCAGGCGGGCCGCCTGAAGCCGAAGCGTTCGACGAAGCTCGCGTGCTGCTCCCGCGACGGAAGGACGGCGGTCGGCGCGCCTCGAGCCGGGAGCTCGGCGGGAGCCGGGGGCTCGACTCTGGTCTTGGGGCCCTTGACGAACGCGACCTCGAGGCGCGGTGTCCCCACGATGATGCCTCGGGGGCCGGTCCCGGTCGCCCACTCGTAGCCGCCCTCCCAGTACGCGAAGTCGTAGACTTCCTGTTTCCTCACGATGAACCCGCAGTCTTCGAGCGCGCGGAGCCTCGCCCCGGGGGAGCTCCCGAAGGCCTCGTCGGTCAGGGCCGCGGTGACGTCGAGCCTCCCCTCGGGATGCTCGGCGGAGACCTCCGCCGGCCCGAAGCCCTTCGGGTGTCTGTCTTCCTTCAGGTCCTGTGCGCCGTACTTGGTCCAGTACAGCCTGCCGTTGGCGGCCGCGTTGTAGGTCGGTCCGCTCGCGGGGTCGGCCCGCCAGGGCTTCCTGAGCGCCCACGCCACCGCGTGCCAGCGCGGCTTCTGGCGGACCCACTTGTCGCCGAGGAAGGACATCCCCGCCGGCTCGAGGTACCCTATGGGCCAGAGCTCCGCGTCCTTGAAGGTCAGCACGAGCTCCGCCCTGGCGATCTTGAAACCGGAGGAGAGCTTCTCGGCGATCGCATTCGCCGACCCCGGGAATCGGACGAGCAGGCTCCTGTGGACCGCGTCGAACGCGATCGCACCGGGGGCGCCCTCGTTCCAGACCGCGCTCGGGGCCTTGCCGAACCGGCCCTTGTCGACCTGGCGGAGCCGCCCGGACTCCTTCAATACGACTGGCCTGTCCCACATCTCGCGGAGGCCCGAGATGCCCGCGAGCTCCGGCGACTCGAAGACGAGTTTCTCCGCCCCTGCCGGGAGCTCGGCGGTGCGGGCGGGCTCCCTACTCGGCAGCGGGAGCGTCGCCTCGAGAGGCACGTATTCCTCCGGTGGCGCGCCCGCCAGGCCTCCGGCTGCCACCAGGATCGCCACGGCGACCGCGCCGGCGCCAGACCTCGGACCAGACCTGCGACCGCACCTCATGACCGTTCCTCCTCGTCAATGGACCGGCCGCGGCCGGTCATCCCTCCGACACTAGCCACGCCGCGACAGAGCCGCCTCGCCGCTCTCGCACGCGACGGCGATGTCATATCCCGCCGCCGAGGCCGGCGACGCGCCGCGATAACGATATGCCGCCGCCCCGCCGGCCTCGGAGCTGCGAGACGTAGCGAACCCGGCGGACCTGCCGCAGCAGCATGAGACTTCGACCATTTCGAGCCCCCGGTCAGCCGCCCCGGACCGTCCCGCAGCGGACGAGCCTGGGCGGGACGAGCTGCCTCACCCCTCCGAACTCCCGCCGGGTCACGAGGTCCACCGCGCGCTCGTATATGTCCCGGTCGCCGAAGGTCACGTGATCGATTCCCCCTAGCCCCTCGTGCATCTCCCCGACCGTGTGGAGGGCGACGAGGCCGTACTCCTCGCCGATCGCGGCCTTCCGCCTCCGGAGCGCCTCCAGCACCCACTCCGCGTAGTGGTGCGACGGGCAGACGAGCCCCGTCCCGGGCTCGAGCGTCCGAACGAACCGGTCCATCGCCGCGGGGAGATCGGCCCGGCGGGCCGGGACCGGCAGCGCGAGGCACCCGTCCGGCCCCCGGCGAGAGGAGCCCCCCTCGCCCGACCCGTCTCCGCGGCGCTCGGCGAGCGCGTCCAGGAAACCGCGCCGGGCCAGTGTCTGGAACGGCCCCCCCCTCTCGGGGCTCGCGAACACGACCCGCTCATAGCCTGCGTCGAAGAGCGCCGCGGCGGCCTGTCGTGCGCCCGCCCTGTAGTCGGGCAGCAGGTAGCTCTGGCCCGGCAGGCCATCGCTGAAGTACTCGATGTGGAGCACGCGCACCCCGGAGCTTTCGAGCTCGCGCAGGAGCCGCTCGTTGCGAGGCCTCAGCGGGGAACAGAACGCCACCAGCGACCGGTGCCGCTGCCGCAGCACTTGTCTCAGGAACTCGGCCTCCCGTGCGGGATCCCACATCGAGCGCAACTGCGAGTAGATCGCCACGACGTACCCGCGCCGAAGGGCGAGGTCCTGGAGGGCGGTCAGCCTGAGCGGGCCGCCCTGATACATCAGGGCGACGGTGTCCGCGAATCCGCGCCGGCGAGGCTTCCGGAGTACGTACGTCCCCGAGCCGCGGCGCGAGACGATCCGGCGCTCGGCCGCGAGCCTCGCCAGTGCGCTCCGAACGGCGGTGCGGCTCGCGCCGTAGGCGGCGCAGAGCTCGTGTTCGCCCGGCAGCCGCGCGCGCGGAGCGAGCTCGCCCGAGTCGAGACGGCGCAGCAGGCCCTCGTAGACCTTCGCGGCCACTGGGCCGAGTTGCCCGCGGGCGCGGTCGGCCTGATCCACGTCCGCACCTCCGCCGTTCGTTTCCCAGTGCACGATACAACTATAATACAACTATCCCTGACGCAAGGTCACTTTCCTTTTCTCGGTTTGGGTTCGCGCGGCAACCGGTGCGGCGGCGCCCGCGCTAGGCCATGCCGCGCGAGTAGTTCGCTTCGTGCCCGCGCTCGACGGGCAGGCCCGCGCGCAGCCCGCGCCAGATCTCCCTCAGGCGGGCTGGGTCGTGCTCGCGCCAGGAGAAGTCGGCCCTGACGACCCGAGCGCCGGCCTCGGCGAGTTCGCCCAGCCTCCCGGCCAGCGAAAACGGCCGTTCGTCGAGGACGACCGTCCGGCAGCGCCGGACCGCCAGCACGACCCTCTCACCGTAGCTCGAGACGAGTCTCGCGCCGCCGGCCCAGCATGCAGACTCGCCGCGGCAGTCCGCTGCGAACGGACAGGTCTCCGAGATGAATAGCGGCGTGTCCTGGCGCACGATCACGGTCGCCGAGTCGCCGAACTCGGCGAGGATTCGGCGCATGTTCTCGATCCCGTCCTCGGGGGAGAGCGTGAAGCGGCTCGCGCCCAACTCGAGTAGCGCGAGCGCCGCCTGCCTGTTCACTGCGTAGAGCGGCCAGTCCGCCGAGATGTCGAAGTCCCCAGCGCCCACGCGCGCGAGGCGAGTCCACGCCGAGAGATTCGCCGCCTCCCACCTGGTCCAGCCGCGCGCGGCGAGGGACTCGATCTTCGATGCGAGCTCCCGCTCCTCCCACGAGCGCGCGACGGGCGGGAGCGCGAGCCTGATCCTCTCCCGGCCGAGAGCGCCCGCGAGCCCCTCGAGCGCCTCCGCGAGCGCTTCGGGAGCCTCGCCCGAGATCGCCACGACGGCCTCTTCGACTTCGCGCCAGTCCTCCTGGCCGAAGCCGGAGAGCGCCGACGCGCGGGCCACCTTCACCGACCAGCGCAGGCGGGCGCCCCCTTCGCAGGCGCGAGGCGCCTCGGCGCCGAGGACGTCGCGCTTCGCGCATTCGAGGCGCGCGCTGCGAGCGGCCGCCATGCCCGACTCGAGCTCCGAGACGAGCTCCCGCCTGAGCGCGTTCAGCCTCGAGACCGGCGCGAAGAGCGCGAGGGGGTTCGCGATCTCGAGTTTCCCCTGGCGGAAGCTCGTGCCGCCGAGCTTCCCGAAGGCAGATCTGATCGCAGCCTCGGTCGCGCCCGCGTCCCGCGCCGGCTGGAACGGCCCCTCGAGCGAGCCGCGCGCGCGGAGGGTCTCGCCGCCGACGCTCGCCTCGGCGGTCGCGACGATGTTCTCCCGCGAGATCTCCACAGTGAAATCGACCGGCCGGGTCACCCTGAACGCCCCCGGCCTCGGCCGCTCGATCCTGTAGCGGCGCTTCACCTCCTGCGAGGACGAGCAATAGACCACCGTGCCAGGCGGTATCTGGGGATACTCCTTCGGCAGGGCGATCTCGACGACGGAGCCCGCGGGCGCCTCGTAGACCTCGCGCGGCCTCCCCCGGCGGGAGGCAGGGACGAGCCGCAGCCTCTCGACCGGGAAGCCGAAGGGCTTGTAGAGACCGGGCAGGTCCACCTGGAGGCCGTCGTAGCGCTCGAGCCTCCTCGTGGTCCTCACCCGCAGGTGCGCTCCGCCCGCGCCGACGCGGCAGACGATGGCCTCGACCGTCCCCGCGGGCGCGCCCCTGTGGCCGGCGGCGGAAGGGTCGGTGACGCCTGTCTCCTCGCGCGAGTCGATGTAGAGCCGCGTCCAGGGGCGGCTGAAGATCGTTTTCAGGTCTTCCTCTAAGGAGGCGCGCTCGGCGGGCGCGAGCGTCCCGTCGAGGAGCCGCCTGTAGTAGTCGGTCGCGGCGGCGACCCAGAGGGGCGTCCGCTTGCGGCCCTCGATCTTGAGGGCGCTCACGCCCGAGGAGACGAGCGCGTCGAGCCTCTCGCCGAGCGCGAGGTCCTTCATGGAGAAAAGCAGCCCTCCGCCCGCGGCGCACCCCGCCTGCCGGTCGGACGCGAAGGCCGTCCGGCAGACCTGCGCGCAGCGGCCGCGGTTCCCGCTCCGACCGAGCGCGTGCGAGGAGAAAAGACACAGCCCGCTGTACGAGTAGCAGAGCGCGCCGTGCACGAAGCACTCGATCTCGATCCCGCCCACGGAGGCGCAGTCGCGGATCTCGTCGAGCGTAAGTTCCCTAGCGAGCACCACGCGCGAGAAGCCCATGCGGGCGAGCGTCTCGACGCCCGCGCGATTGTGGATCGCCATCTGCGTGCTCGCGTGGAGGGCGAGCGACGGGAAGTGCCGCCGGACGATCCTCTGGACGCCGAGGTCCTGGCAGATCACGGCGTCCACGCCGAGCTCCTGCAGCGCGCCGAGGGTCTCGACGAGCTCGCCGAGTTCCCTCTGGAGGACGAGCGTATTCACGGTCACATAGACGCGCCTGGCGGGCGTGAGCGACCGCGCGTAGGCGACGAGCCTGTCGAGCTGGTCGAGCGAGAGATTCTCGGCGTCCGCGCGCGCCGAGAACTTCTCGAGGCCCGCGTAGACCGCGTCGGCCCCGTACTGGAGCGCGGCGCAGCCGGCGTCGAAGGATCCTGCGGGCGAGACGAGCTCCGGCCGCGGGCGAGTGGCGTTTCGGAGTTCCGGCATTCCGCTCCAGACCTCCGGCCGCGCCCGCTCGCACCGTCGGGCGGCGGCACGCCGGACGATCATATCCCCGGCGGCCTCTCCTGCAAAGCGCCCGCACGCGCATCGCGGTGGCGGACCTCGAGGCGGCTCGCAACGCCTCGCCTGGGGCCATCGCGAGGGTGCGGGCGGCGCGGAGCCGGATGATCGCGCCCGGCCCGGGCCGGCGAGGCCCGCGAGGTCGGAGTTGCGGGCCGACCGAGAGGGCGTAGCATGTGCGCAGGGGACAGGCCCATGAAGAGACTCGTGGACCGCGCAGAGGCGCTGAGGACCGTCACCGAACTCCTCTCGATAACCGGCGAGAGCGGCCACGAATCCGCCGTCGCGCAGTTCGTGCGCGACGAGCTCGCGCGGCTCGGCCTCTCGCCGAAGCGGATAACCACCGATCGGGCGAACGAGCAGATACCGTTCGAAGCCGAGACCGGAAACCTGATCGCCGAGCTGCCCGGCCGCGGCTCCTTGTCGAGCTCCCGCCCGCGACTCTTCTGCGCGCACATGGACACGGTGTCGCTCGCGGTCGGCGCGAGAGCGGTCCGCCGGGGGCGCTCCATCGTGGCCCGGGACGAGACCGCCCTCGGCGCCGACGACCGCGCGGGCGTCGCGGTCCTGCTCGCCGCGGCGCGTTCGCTCCTCCGGGGGAGGCCCGATCACGCGCCGGTCGTCCTGCTCTTCACGGTGTGCGAGGAGGCGGGTCTCTGGGGCGCGCGCTTCGCGCCTGCGGCGCTCGTCCGGCGCTGCGCGATGGGCTTCTCCTACGACGGCGGCGACCCCGCCGAGCTCGACGTGGCCGCCCCGAGCTCGGACAAGTACTCGATCGAGATCGAGGGCCTCGCCTCTCACGCGGGCGCCCACCCGGAGAGGGGGGTCTCCGCGGCGCTCGTCTTCGCGGAGGCCGTGTCGCGCCTCCGCCGCGGGGGCTGGCTCGGGAAGATCGTCAAGGGGCGCGAGAGCGGCACGGCCAACATCGGAACCGTCTCCGGGGGGCTAGCCACGAACATCGTCATGCCGTCCCTCAGGGCGGGCGGCGAGGCGCGGAGCTACTCGGAGCGGTTCCTGGACAGGATCGGCGCGGAGTTCGAGCGCCAGTTCGTCCGCGCGGCCGCGAGCGTGCGGAACGCCTCGGGCAGGCACGCCCGCGTGAAGTTCCGGCGGGAGCGCATATACTCGGCCTTCGAGCTGGGGCCGGACTCCCCGCCGGTGCGCGCGGCGGTGCGCGCCGCGAAGAGCCTCGGCCTGCGCCCCAGGCTCGTCCGACAGTTCGGCGGACTCGACGCGAACTGGCTCAACGCGAAGGGCCTTCCCACCGTGACCCTCGGCTCGGGCGCGCACTCGCCGCACCAGGTAGGGGAGCGACTCGACATCGGCGAGTACCTCCTCGCCTGCGAGATGGCCGTGCGCCTCGCGACGGACGACCGCGCGGACGCCTGATGGGCGGGCGGTAGCGGAGGCGAGGAGCGGTCGCGGCGCCGCGGCCGCGTAGGGCTCCGGCTTCGACAGACGGATCGCCGTGGCAGGCGCGCCGTCCCGGCTCAAAAAACTATTAGAGAAAGCGAACTCACGATAAGGGGACGCGCCTGGCCGGGAGGGGGGAGACATGGACGCACTGGGCGTCAGGGCGGCCGTCCTGGTATTCCTCGTTCCGGCGGTTGCCATACAGGTCCTCGGGGCGGTCGCGACGGGCCCGCTCAGGGTCCACCAGACGAACCCGAGGTACTTCGCGGACGGCTCCGGGAGGGCCATCCTTCTCGCGGGCTCCCACACCTGGACGAACCTCCAGGACCTGGGGCCGACAGACCCCCCGCAGGTCACGGACTACGATGCGTTCCTGGCGATGCTCGAGTCCTACGGCCACAACTTCATGCGGCTCTGGATGTACGAGACGGCGAAATACGCCCCCTGGGCCCAGGGCGACTACTACTACTATCCGCTCCCCTACGCCCGCACGGGACCGGGCAACGCCCTCGACGGCAAGCCCAAGTTCGACCTGACCCGGTTCAACCAGGACTACTTCGACCGCATGCGCGCGAGGGTGATCGCCGCGCGCGACAAGGGGATATACTGCGCGATCATGCTCTTCCAGGGCTGGAGCGTGGACTCCAAGGGCCAGACGAACCCCTGGCCGGGCCACCCGTTCAACAAGGACAATAACATCAACGGGATCGACGGCGACGCGAACCAGGACGGCTCAGGCAACGACATCCACACCCTGGCCAACCCGGCGGTGACGGCGCTCCAGGAGCTCTACGTGCGCAAGGTCGTCGACACGGTGAACGACCTGCCCAACGTCCTCTACGAGATCGGGAACGAGCACCACGGCGCCTCGGAGCAGTGGCAGTACCACATGATAAACTATCTGCACACCTACGAGGCGACGAAGCCCTTCCAGCACCCGGTAGGGATGACCGTCGAGTGGCCGAACGGCTCGAACGCCGACCTGTTCGCCAGCCCCGCCGAATGGGTCTCCCCCAATGGCGAGGGCGGCTACCAGGACAACCCCCCTCCAGCCACAGGCGCCAAGGTGATCCTCTCGGACACCGACCACCTCTGGGGCGTGGGCGGCGACAGGGTCTGGGCCTGGAAGAGCTTCACGAGGGGCCTGAACCCGATCTACATGGACCCCTATCTCGGGACCGTGCTCGGCACGCCGCCCAACGCGCCCTCGGTCAGGCAGGCCCTCGGTCACATCCTCTCGTACGCCAGCAAGGTCGAGCTCGCGGCCATGACGCCGCAGGGGGCGCTCGCCACGAGCGGCTATTGTCTGGCGAACGCCGCGGCCTACGGGGCGGAGTACATCGTCTACCTGCCTTCGGGAGGGACCGTCACCGTGGACCTCTCGGCCACGCCCGGGAATCTCGCTGTCGAGTGGTTCAACTGCTCGACCGGCGAAAGGGTCGATGGCGGCGCCGTCGCCGGCGGCACGGGCCGGTCCTTCGCCGCGCCGTTCGCGGGCGATGCGGTATTGTATCTCAAGGGTCCGGAGGACCCCACGATCCCGGTGGCGGTCGCCGCCGCCAGTCCCAATCCCGCCGTCGTGAACGAGCCCGTGGCCTTCGACGGCTCCGGCTCGCACGATCCCTCCGGCGGCCGGATCGTGGACTATGCATGGGACTTCGACGGGGATGGGAATCCCGACGTCTCTGGCGCCGACAAGGCCCAGGTGAACCACGTCTACGCCTCGATCGGGACGTACACCGTCAGGTTGACCGTGACCGACGACGAGGCCAAGCAGGGCTTCGTCACGCTCGTGGTCACGGTGACTGGGCCACCGCAGCTCACTTCGATAAACGTGAGCCCGCCGGGCGCCTGGATCACGCCCGGTGGCGCCGTTCAGCTCACCGCCTCCCCGAAGGACCAGAACGGGGTCGCCTTCGCGGCGCCGATCTCCTGGACCGTATCGGGGGGCGGGAGGGTCTCGCCGGCCGCGTCGGGCGGGGCGGTGACGCAGCATTCGACGGTGTTCGTGTCGGACGGCGCGGCGGGCGAGTTCACCGTGACGGCCTCTTCCGGGGCCGTCCAGAAGGCGATCGTCGTCAGGGTCGCGCAGGATCCTCCCGTGCACCTGAGGATCAACTGCGGGGCGAACTCGCTCACGCCCGCCGGCTGGCAGGACGACGACGCCTACGTCTCCGGAGGCGAGGACTATACGTTCAGCGGGACCTTCGACACGGCGGGCGTGGCGAACGCGGCCCCCGCCGAGGTCTACAAGACCGTCCGCCACCTCGACCACGCCTACAACTTCCCGTCCGTGCCGGACGGCGTCTACGTGGTGCGCCTCCACCTGGGCGACGGTTTCGTCAGCGACAGGCGGATGGACTACACGTTCGAGGGGCAGAAGCTCGTCGACGACCTGGACATAGCCGCCGAGGCCGGCGGGACGTACAAGGCCCTCGTGAAGGAGCTCTCCGTGGCGGTCGCCGATGGGAACGGCCTGCAGATCGTCGCGAGTAAGGACCTTGGGAACGACGTCTTCGAGGGGGGCATCGAGATCATCTCGTCGCTCGCGCCGGCCGCCGAGCCCCCGCCTGACGGCGGAGGTCGGGCCTCGTCCAGGGGCTGCGGCGCGGCTCCTCCGGACGGCGGGGGCGCGGCGCTCCTCGCGGGGCTCGCGTCCGTCCTGTCGAGGCGTCGCCGCCCCGGTCCCGGAGACGCGACTCGCCGCTGACACGGGCCCAGAATCGCTGCTCGAGCAGAGAGTTCCTGGGCCATCGCTACTATCCCGCCGGGAACGCGCGCGAGCATCTTCGCCGCGCCTCCCTCCGGAGGGCGCATTCGCAGGGCGTCCCGTCTCGGCGAGCCGGTTGCACCACGCCGGTCGAGTTTGTATGAAGACCTGTGGAACGGACCGCCGGGGGGCCCCGGGCGAGCCTCTCGCGTGCCCCGAACGGCCAGAGGGCCGCGGTGCCGATGCCATGAAGGTAAGAACCGCCAGGACCGCGGGCTTCTGCATGGGCGTCCAGAGGGCGCTCGACATGGTGCTCGAGGCCGCCGAGGCCCGCGGCCGGATCGCCACGCTCGGGCCGCTCATCCACAACAACCAGGCCCTGGCCGCCCTCGCGGCGCGCGGAGTCCGCACGGTGCGCGACCTGGACGAGCTCGGCGACGGTGTCGTCGTCATTCGCGCGCATGGCGCCGGGCCCACGGTGCGGGAGGCGATCCGCTCGCGCGGTATTTCCATCATAGACGCCACGTGCCCTCGGGTCGTGCGGTGCCAGAAAGCGGTCGAGCGCGCTGCGGCCGCTTCCAGGCAGGTGATCATCGCGGGCGACCCGGACCACGCGGAGGTGGAGGCCCTCCTGGACTTCGCGACGCGCGCCGCGGAGCGACCCGCCCGCATGGTCGCGGTCGTCTCGAGCGCGCTCGAGGCCGAGCGCGTCGAGCTCTCGCCGCCCGTCACGCTCGTGGCCCAGACGACCTTCTCCTCGCGCGCCTACGCGGAGATCGCCGAGGTGCTCTCGAGGAGACTCGGCCGCACCCTCCCGGAGCCCGGGCAAGGAGAGCGGGACCTCGCGCGAGGCGCCGGCGACCTCGAGGTCGTGCAGTCGCTCTGCAGCTCCACGGAGGAGCGCCAGCGCGAGGCCGAGGAGATAGCGCGCGAGGTGGACGCCGTGGTCGTCGTGGGGGGCAGGCACAGCGCGAACACGAGGCGCCTCGCGGAGCTCGCGCGCGCCGCGCACAAGCCCACCTTCCACGTGGAGACGGCCGAGGAGCTCGTCGAGTCGGATCTCGCGCGCTTCTCAACCGTGGGCGTCACGGCCGGCGCCTCCACCCCCGCCTGGGCGACAGAACAGGTCGTGGAGAGGCTGCTCGGCATCGGCTCCCCGCTGCGCAGGGGCGCGAGGAGGCTCCTCGAGGCCCTCGTCGGCACCAACCTCCTCCTCGCGGCGGCCGCCGCGGCCGTCACGCTCGCCGCGACGGACATCGCCGGCGTGCGCGCGAGTCCCGCGACGCTCCTCATAGCGTTCGCCTACGTGTTTTCCGCCCACGCCGCGAACCGCGCCGGCGAGACCGAGACGGCCAGGCTCGCCGGGAGCGGTTCGAGCAGGTTCTTCCACGATCACAGACGCGCGATACTGCTCTCGGCTGCGGCGCTCTCCGCAACGGCCCTGGCCGCGGCCTTCGCGGTATCTGCGGGCGCGGGCGTCGCCCTCCTCGGGGCGCTGCTCTTCGCGGCCCTCTACAGCCTCCCGATCTTCCCTGCGCGCGCGGGGCCCTGGAGGCTCGTGCGGCTCCGCGACATCCCCGCGAGCAAGGACCTCGCGGTGGCGCTCGCATGGGCCTTCGTGGCGGTCGCGATCCCGCTCGCCGCGTCCGGCTGGGAGGACGGCTCAGGGGGCCGCTCGTCGCTCGCGGCGGCGGCTGCGGTCTTCGCGCTCGGCTTCTCGGGAGCGGCCTGCAAGGCCCTGGGGGATGTCGAGAGCGACAGGCTCACCGGTCGGGAGACCGTGGCCGTAGCCCTCGGGCGCCGGAGGACTCGGCTCCTCGCGGCCCTCGGTGCGGGGGCGGTGCTCGCGGGGGCCGCGGTTTCCCTGGCCCTGAGGAACGGCCCGGCCGGCGCGGCGGGCCTCGCGGTCTCCGGGGCGGGAGTGCTCCTCGCGGCCCTGCGGCGGCGCCGGCCGGGCGATTCGCTCGCCGTGGCGCTCTGGATCGACCTCTCGCTTCTCGCCTCGGGCCCCGTGACGGCGCTCGCCTGGGTCGTGACGCGGGGGTAGCCGCCGCCTCGGCAAGCGCACCTGGTGCCCGCAGAAGAACGTTGCACGACCGCAGCCACAGGCCTAGGATGGCCCGACGGCAGGGAAGGAGGCCGCTCGTGTTCACGTTGAGCGCATTCGCCGACGAGGTCGCCGACGATCTCGCCGAGCAGATGAACGTGCTTGAGGGGGAGGGCGTCAAGTATATCGAGCTCAGGGGCGTCTGGAAGAAGAACGTCCTCGACCTGACCGACGAGGAGGTCGAGCGGGTGCGAAAGGAGACCCGCGCGCGCGGCTTCAAGATCAGCGCCGTGGGCAGCCCCATCGGCAAGATCAAGATCGACGAACCGTTCGAGCCGCACCTGGAGCGCTTCAGGCGCGCCATCAGGATCGCGAAGGCGCTCGGGACCGGCTACATTCGCATATTCAGCTATTTCCTGCCGAAGGGCCGGGACCCGGGCGAGTTCCGCGAAGAGGTGCTCCGCCGGATGCGCGCCAAGGTCGAGCTCGCCGAGAAGGAGGGCGTGACGCTCCTGCACGAGAACGAGCGCGATATCTACGGCGAGACCGGCGAGCGCTGCCTCGATATCCACAGGTCGGTCCCCTCGAAGCGGCTCAGGATGACCTTCGACCCGGCCAACTTCGTCCAGGCGGGGGAGGACGCGCTCGCCTGCTGGGGAAAGCTCAAGGACTTCGTCGTCTACTTCCACATGAAGGACGCACGCAGGGACAAGACCGTGACCCCCGTCGGGCAGGGCGACGGCCAGGTCGAGGCGATCCTGCGCGAGGCCGTGGCGAGGGGGTTCGACGGGTTCCTCTCGCTCGAGCCTCACCTGATGCACGCGGGGCAGTTCTCCGGGCAGACCGGGCCCCAACTCTTCAAGGTCGCCTCGGACGCGCTGAAGGCCCTCGTGGGGCGCGTCGGCGGCCGGATCAGGAAGGCCTGAGGGCCGCGGCCCGAGCCCGGACTCGCGGGCGCGGCCGGGGAGTAGCCTCACTGAGAGGTCGCACAGGTGAGAAAACGCTCCTCGCGCGCGGCGAGGCCCGTTCCGATCGCGAGCGCCGCGGTCGGGCTGGGGGCGCTCGCGCTGATACTCGGGGTTTCGCTCTTTTTCCTGTCGGGCCCGTCGCGAAAGGCGAGGCGCCCGGCATCGAGCAGATCCGCAGGCGCGCCGCAGGGGGACGTCGCGGCCGGCCCGGCCGCCCGTCGCGCATTTGTCGACGTGAGCGAGCTCGTCCGTCTCGCCCGGGCCGAGTTCGAGCAGGGCCTCGAGTGCTGGCAGGCGGCCGGGGAGCCGGGCTCCCCCGGCGAGCAGGCGGCGCTCGCGCAGGCGCGGGCGCACTTCATGGCAGCGCAGGATCATCTCGCCCGCGCGCAGGAGGCGAACCCCGGCCACTACGAGGTCCAGCAGCTCGCCGAGGAGACGAACAGACTCATGTCCAACTGCATCAGGCGGTCCAAGGTCGCTGTGCCCCCCTAACACCTTCCGGGGATACTTCTGACAAGCCGGCCGTCACCTGCGTCATGGGGGCAGCGGCCGCTAGGGCAGGCCGGAAAGAAAGCGACGGGGCACGCGGAACGCCCAAGCGGCCTTGTGCGGACCGGGACGAGGCGCTATATCCCATGGGCGACTGGGCCGGGATGAGGTGCTGGACGTGAAACGCGCCGAGTACAGGTCGAGGAGCGGACGGCTATTCGCCGTTTTCGCCGCGGCCGCGGCCGGGTGTTTCGTGGCGGACGCGGTGTGGCCGGGCCTCTTTGTCATCGAGGCCTCCGGGCTCGCAGTCCTCAGACTCGTGGGGATCGTGGCGTCGATCCTGGCGGGGGCCGAGCTCTTCTCGTTCGCGACGCAGAAGGTCCTCGAGAGGCGGCACAAGCCGCCGATCGAGGGGATGATGGTCCGCCGCATCTACGTCCTCCTCGCGGTCCTCGCCGTCCTGATGGTGATCGTCTACGGCCTGGGCCATCTCGGCGCGTTCGGCAGCTTCTTCGCGATGTTCGGCGGGATGCTGCTCGGCTGGTCGCTGCAGGCGCCCGTCAGCGGGTTCGCGGCGTACCTGCTGGTGTCGCTCAAGCGCCCCTTCAGGCCCGGCGATCGCGTGCAGTTCCCGAACCTGGGCCTCACCGGCGACGTGCAGGACATCGGTCCCATGTACACAGTGCTCGACCAGGTCGGGGGCTCGGTCGGGAGCGAGGAGGCCGTCGGGCGCTACATTCTGGTCCCGAACGCGATGCTCTTCAGCCAGGTCGTGATCAACTACACGGTCCAGCAGGAGGCGCCGTACATCCTGGACGAGGTCGTGGTCAGGATCACCTACGACTCCGACTGGGAGAGCGCCGAGCGCATCCTCATCGACGCGGCGACGCACGTGACGAGCGATATCATCGAATCGACGGGCCAGAAGCCCTACATCAGGTCCGACTTCTGGGACTACGGCATCCTAATGCGCCTGAGGTACCAGACTCGCGTCAAGGACCGCGCCGAGATCGCATACAAGATAAACAAGCGGATATTCGAGATGATCCAGCGCACCCCGTGCGTGGACCTGGCGATCCCCTTCATATACTCCTTCAGGGCCGGCGTGGACCGGAAGGAGGCCGAGGGCCCGCACAACGGCTACCCGGAGATACAGCAGATCGAGATCGACCACGTGCAGTGCTCACAGGAGGGCCTCGATCCGAAGGCCGTGGAGGGCGTGGCGAAGTCCATAGCGGCCCAGGGGCTGCTACAGCCCATCGTGGTCCTCAAGAGGCCCGAGGGCGGGGTCTACGAAGTGCTCGCCGGGCACCTCAGGTTCGAGGCCTGCAGGAAGCTCGGCTGGAAGACCATCCCGGCGGTCGTGAAGGGCTCCGACCGGAACGATCGGGCCAGGTGAACCCCCCGGCTGGCGCCCGATCCCGGCGCCGTCCTGCCGAAGGTTCGACCCGGACGCTCGCGGCCGTTCGGCTGCACCTGCTCCCTCGTGCCTGGCGAACCGGTCTCCGACCTCCGGTGCCCGTGGCCGGCCTTGCACAGGAACGTGGCGGGCGGCACGTGCGGGCCGGCCCGCGCGCCGGGTCACTCGACCGCCGCCCTCTGCGAGGCGATCGCCTCCTGCATCGCCGACAGATGGAAGTCCAGGTGCTCCGCGAGATGCGCCGACCAGTACCGCCAGTCGTGCCGCCCGGGGCGCTCTTTCCAGACGTGCGGCACCCCGAGCCTGGCCAGGAGCCCGTGGAACTCGAGGTTCTCCGGGTATGCGATGTCGTCGAGTCCGCAGTCGATCATGAGCCGGAGTCCGCGTGAGTCGCGCGCGAAGGTCTCCGCGCGTCCGGTGGCCGAGCTCGCCCTCCAGAGCTCGCGCCCCTCCTGGAACGGGCCCAGGACCCGGGCTATCCCCCAGTGCCCCGGCCAGCGCGTGATGTCCAATATCCCCGAGAGGCTGCTCGCCGAGGTGAAGCTCTCCGGGTGCCTCGAGGCGAGCACGAGCGCCCCGTGCCCGCCCATCGAGTAGCCGGCTATGGCGCGGCCCTCCCGGCGCGGGATCGTCCTGTAGTGGGAATCCACGTAGGGGATGAGCTCGCCGATTATGTGCGACTCGACGTTGGAGCCCCGGACCCTGGGGCTGTCCACGTACCAGCCGTTCGGCCGGCCGTTCGGGCAGACGACTATGAGCCTCCGGCGCGCCACCTCCCGGACGAGGTTCGTCGCCTTAGCCCAGGACCAGTGATCGCCCTGCGCGCCGTGGAGAAGGTAGAGGACGGGGAAGCGCGAGTCGGGCTCGTCACGGTAGGCCGCGGGGAGAACCACGACCGCCGGGTGGGGACGACCCATCGCGGGGCTCGGGACGTTCACGCACTCGACGAACCCCTCGAACGCACAGGAGGCGGCGAGCGACCAGGCGAGCGCAGCGAACGCCGCGTGTCGGGGGCGGACGATACCGCGGGGGCGGCTCCGCGGAGGCTCGGCGGTGCCCGGAGACCTCAAAGGACCTGGACCGCCGCCCGCCCCGAAGGCCGTCGTGCGAGTCCGACGCCTCATGCCGACGACCCTACACGCGCCGTACCGCGCGGGTCAAGCCCCGCCCATCGCCGCGAGCGCCGCCACGACGAAAGCGGCGATCGGATCGGTTCGGAGGACCGCTTCGCAATCTCGCCGCCTCTAACTCCGCCGGCGCACGCGACCTTATCCCCCTGAGAGGCAATTGAATGACCCTGGCCCTTCGCGCGGAGTCTTGACGGGGGCGGCTGCAAGGTGCATCCTCCGAACCTGGCTCGGAGGGTGCCGAGCGTGGACGCCGTCGGGGGCGTACGGCTCGGGCACGCCGAGGGCCGTCCTGCGCGCGATGCCCGCCGCCAGGGCGTCGTCGCCTGCCCGTGAGGGGACCCGATGCCTCGCTCGGCCAGGACCGCCATCCTCGCGACCATCGGCGCCCTCGCGGCCGCGTCGTCAGGGGCGGTCGAGATCCGCGAGCGGGACATCGAGGACACGGTCCGGCATCTCGCCTCTCTCGGCAGCCGTATGCCAGGCACCCAGGGCTCGCGCGAGGCGGCCGAGTTCGTCGAGAGACGCTTCCGGGAGCTCGGGCTCCGGGATGTCTCCTCGCAATCCTTCCCGGTGACCGTGCCTGTCGATCACGGCGGCAGCCTCCTCCTGGAGGGCACCTCCTCGGTGAGCCAGGTCTTCGGCCTCTGGCCGAACCTGGTGCGCACCCCCACGACCGGCCCGGAAGGCCTGAGGGGCGAACTCCTCTACGCCGGGACCGGCCACCTGCACGAGTTCAACGGCGTCGCCGCCGAGCGCTGGCGCGGCGCCATCGTCCTCATGGACTTCAAGAGCAGCTCGCGCTGGCTCAACGCCGCGATGCTGGGCGCCTGCGCGGTCGGCTTCGTGGAGGACGCGGAAGGCACGCGCAAGGAGGCCGAGGAGAAATGCCTGAGGGTGCCCTTCGACTTCCCTCGGTTCCTTATCGGGCGCTCCAGCCTCGCGCGACTCCTGGCCGGCTCCGGCAGGAGGGAGCTCGCCTCGGCCGATGAGCGGAACCTGGAGTCTGTGCTTCCCCGCCTCAACGCGCTCGCCAGGCCGCTTCGCGCGCATCTCGAACTCAGGATGACATGGGAGGAGGCGACCTGTCGGAACGTGACGGCGTGCCTCTCGGGCTCCGACCCCGCCCTGCGCGGAGAGACGGTGATCTTGCAGGCCTACTTCGACTCCGTCTCCTGCGCGCCCGCGCTCGCCCCGGGGGCGGAGTCGGCTGGCGGGATCGCCGTGCTCCTGGAGCTCGCGCGGGCCCTCGTGGCGAGCCCCCCGAGGCGCTCGGTCACGTTCCTGGCGACCGACGCGCATTTCCAGGGCCTGGCCGGCATGCGGGAGTACGTCTACGCGCTCTACCGCGACGAGCAGGCCAGGGGCGCCGACAAGGGGACGCTCGCCGCCGCGCGCGAGCAGGAAGAGAGGGGGACGCTCCTCGTCTCGCTCGATCTCTCCAGCGGCTCGAGCGAGGTGGGGCTCTTCTTCAAGGGGCATTTCTACGACCAGCAGGCCATCGCGGGCGAGGAGCGCTTCCAGAGCAAGTTCCTCCCCATCGGGGATGTGTTCGATTCCGCCCTTGCGGCCCTTGGGAATGCGGACGCGGCCGGACCGGGCGCGGCGGAGTTCGTGAACGCCATCCGCCCGAAGCGGGGGGTCGAGTGGCGCGCCCATTTCCCGGAGCCGGTCGCGCTCGACTCGGAGGTCTACAGCCTCGACACGCACCCCGGCGTGGCCCTGGTCACGACGCGCGACTCCCGCACTCGGGTGGACACGCCATGGGACACCCCGGACCGCGTGAGCTTCACGAGGCTCGGCTCGCAGGCGAGGCTCGTATGGGGGCTCCTGTCGCGGGTGCTTTCGGCGGAGAGCCTCCCGGCGAATCGGCTGGGCAGGAACCTGAGCTTCGTCTACAGCGATTCGTTCTGCAAGGTCGTCGAGGACACGCTGATCAGCTACCTGCCCACCGTCCCCGTGGAGGACGGCATCGTCGCGTGCGAGCTGAACGGGGATTTCTCGCTGACCGGCGTGCGCGGCACGGTCTTCGTCCGCACCTCGAGCGACGGGCGCTTCCATATCGCCGGGCTGCCCTCCGAGCAGAACAGGCGCGTCTGGGCCTTCCGCTTCGACCCGGGCGACGGCCGCATCACGTTCGTGACGAAGACGGAGGACCCCGCCAGCAATCCGGACGAGGTCATCAGGGGCCAGGTGAAGGACCGGTCGGAGCCGTGGCTCAAGCGGCCGACCGACAAGAGGCTCGCGGCCTACCCCTGCGTCGGGACCGCGGTCTTCGACCTGGTCGACCAGTTGCACTTCCAGCACCTGACGAACCTCCTCGTGCTGGACGCCCGCTCCAACAGCCCTCCGCGGAGCTTCACGACGTTCGTTCGCCCCTGGGGGAACCCCCAGCCCGAGCCCGTGGGGGTATTCTTCACCAGGCGCGAGGACCCGGAGACACCGGTGAAGGTGCTCCTTTCCACATGGCAGCTCTCGGGCAAGCGGATGCTCCTTCTGAGCGCCGGCGACTCTGGCGGGCCCGCGACGCCCGAGGGCGCGGGCTTCTACCCGAGCCGCATGGGCGGGAGCATCCCCTACACGAGCCTACAGGCGGCGCACGACATGTGGGTGTTGAACGATGCCCGCATACGCCAGCTCGTGCGCTACGGGATCAGGAACGCGCGAGTCGACGAGCTCCACGCCCTTTCGAAGGCCGCGCGCGAGAAGGCGCTCGCGGCCAGGGCGGAGGCCCGCTACGACGAGTGCATCGATCTCGCCAGGACCGCCTGGGCCCTCGCGGCGAAGGCGTATCCCGAGGTCCAGGAGACCACCAACGACGTCGTGAAGGGGCTGATCTTCTACTTCGCGCTCCTGCTCCCGTTCACGTACTTCGCCGAGAGGCTCTTCTTCTCGGAGTACGAGCGCCTGCCGCGCTGGATCCTCTGGGCGGTCCTCGCCGGTGAACTCGCCTACTTCGCGCCGTCGCTGCTCGGGGCGTACGCTGGGCCGGAGGGCCTCTCGCGGCGCGAGGCGGCGACGGCCGCGGCGCTCGCGGCGGCCATCGTGGGGGCGTTGGCGTTCGCCCTGGAGAAGACGCTATTCCGTTACAGGGACATACGTCAGCAGCTCGGGCACATGGCCCTGATCTTCGCGGCGGTGTACTTCGTGCTCGTGCTCGTGCACCCGGCGTTCCAGATCTCGAAGACCCCGTCGGTGATCCTGATCGGGTTCTTCATGCTGGTGCTCGCCCTGGTGGTGATGGGGCTCCTGCTCTCGCGGTTCAGCCAGCAGCTCAGGCTCGCCAGGGAGAAGGTGAGCATGGCGCACCGGGAGGACGTGAGCCGGGGAGCGGCGGCGGCCGTCGCCTTCGCCCTGGGCGTGCAGAACATGCGCAAGCGCAGGATGAGGACGCTCCTCACGAGCGCGACGCTCGTGCTCCTGATGTTCACGATCCTTTCGTTCACCTCGTTCCAACAGCAGACGCATTACTCGGTGACAGCCGTCGGCAGGGCGCCCTCCTATCATGGCATGCTCGTCAGGAACGTCGACTGGCGGCGCATCGAGCGCGGCGCGAGTTTCATGGTCACGGACCACTTCGGGCCGCTCGGCACGACGGCCGTGCGCTCGTGGATCGTGTCGGAAGACCCGAAGCGCACCCTGAACATCCCCGTCACGGACGCCGACGGCCGCACGAGCTACTCCGCCTCCGCGGTCCTGGGGATCGAGGATACCGAGGCCGCAGTCACGCCGCTCGCGCGCGCCGTGAAGGCGGGGCGGCTCTTCACCGCCGAGGAGGTCAGGCGCGCGGAGCTCGTGTGCGTCCTGCCGGAGCGGATGGCCGCGCACCTGGGCGTCGGGACCGAGGGGGCCGAAGCCGCCCGCACCGTCCGCATGTTCGGCAGGGACTTCCGCGTCGTGGGAATACTCTCGGAGGGCGAGCTCGCCGCGCTCCGCGATCTGGACGGCGAGCCCCTGACGCCGGTCGACTACGCCCAGACCGCCGAGCGCCGCGAGGAACAGCAGCGGCAACAGGTCTCCGAGACGGGCACTGTTCTCCGGCGAGGGCAGATGCTCCAGGAGTACATCCACCTCGATCCGGGCGTCGTCGTGTTCATGCCGCGCACCACGGCTGAGCATTACGGCGCCGTGCCGCGCTCGATAGCGTTCAAGCCGCGCGATGGCGGCAGGGCCGGGATCGAGCGCCTGGTGCGGGACTTCGCGAACAGGTCCATCCTCGTGCTCTTCGCCGGGCTGCCCGACCCCGACGAGACATACCTCTACAGCTCGCTCGCGGCGCTCTCGGTGAGGGGGCTCTCGAACCTGGCGGTCCCGCTCGCGATAGCGGCGCTCATGGTGTTCAACGTGATGATAGGCTCCGTCTACGAACGCACCCGCGAGATATTCACGTTCGCGTCGGTGGGCCTGGCGCCCGTGCACATAGGTTCACTCTTCCTCGCCGAGAGCTGCGTCTACGCCTCGGTGGGCTCGATCTTCGGCTACCTGCTCGGGCAGGTGATGGCGAAGCTCGTGGTCACGTTCGAGCTCTTCAGCCAGATCACGGTGAACTACTCGTCGACCTCGGCGGTGGTATCGACCGCGTTCGTGGCGGCGGTGGTGCTGCTCTCGACGATCTTCCCCGCGAAGAAGGCGGCGGACCTGTCGGTCCCCGACGAGACGCGCAAGCTCAGGCTCCCGGCCCCGGTCGGCGACGTCTGGGAGTTCGAGTTCCCGTTCACGGTGGCGACGAAGGAGGCGCTCGGGCTCAACGTGTTCCTCCGCGACTTCTTCGAGTCGCACGACGAGAACTCCTCCGGGCGCTTCATGGCGAGCGAGGTCGTCCTGGAGGGCGCCGGCCGGAACGAGTACCGCCTCCGCGCGAGAACCTGGCTCATGCCCCTCGACATGGGCATCTCCCAGGAGGTCGAGTTCCGCACCCGGCCGACGAGCTACGAGGCGTCGATCTCCGAGATCTGGGTGCGGATCGTGAGGCTCTCCGGCGAGGTCGCGAGCTGGCGGCGCATGAACCAGGGCTTCATCGTGGCGGTGCGCAAGCAGTTCCTGATCTGGCGGCTGGTGAAGGCCGAGAGCAAGCAGGCCTACGCCGAGCGCGGGCTGGCGATGCTGGGCCTGGCGGCCGGCGGCGCCGCGGTAGCGAGCGAAACCTGTCCCTCGTGCGGGTCCGCGCTCAAGCCGGGCGCGCGCGAGTGTCTCCGCTGCGGCTACATCCGCGGCGAGGAACGCGCTCCCGGGCAGCCGGCGGCTGCAGCGGGCGGGGCGGCCGCGGTTGGCGCTCGACCTGTGGCCCTCTCGACGGGGCTCGGGGCGATGGCGGCGGCGGCGGCGCTCCAGGTGCTGAGTTGGTATCTGAGCCGCGAGCCCCTCTACCTGGTCCTCGCGCTCGCGGCCTGGGGTGCGTTCATCGTCGTATCGGCCGGGCTCCTCGGCAGGATCAGGTCCGTCGGGAGATGGGCGGCACGGACGGCGTGGGGCCTCGCGGGCATGAACCTCGCGGCGGGCGGGTTCTTCGTGTTCCTGGCGATGTTCCCCGGCCTCGGGACGCTCGCGCCCGGAGAGACGCCCGGCCTCTATGTCGGCCGTCGAATCGTGGAGATGGGCCTCGGGTTGCTCTGCGCGGCCGGCTTCGCACCGGCCGCCCTAGCGCTCGGGCGCCCGTCGGTCGGGGCTTATGTCGAAGGCGAGCCTCCGCGCGCGGAGGTCGGACCCGCAGGCGCAGGCTGAGGCCGGGGGACGCTGCCAGATGCCCGACGACAAGAACGACCGCGGTCCTCCAGCCCCCGAGGGCGCAGCCGGCGGCCCGGCGCAGGGGCCGGAGGGCGCCGTCAAGTACTCCGTCAACGAGGAGTACGACGTAATCCAGTACGAGGGCCTGGAGCGCAGGGGCTTCGCGGACGGCTTCGGCTGGAAGGCGGTGCTCGGAGGGCTCTTCGTCGGGTTCCTGATCGTCCCGGCCTCCATGTTCATGTCGCTCATGGTCGGCGGGACGCTGCTAGCCGTCGCCGAATGGGTGACGGTCATCTTCTTCATCTACATCGCCCGCCGCTGCCGGATCAGCCTGAGCAGGCAGGAGATGTACATCATCTATCATCTCGCGGGCGGGGTCCTGTTGATGGCCGCGGGCGGCTACGGCTTATTCCAGGGATTCATATGGATGCAGTACCTGGTCCAGTCCCCTGCGGCGAATCTGTTCGAGATCGCGGACCAGATACCCGCCTGGGTCGCGCCGCCGCCCGACAGCCAGAGCTACACGCTCCGCTCGCTCCTGCATCGCGACTGGTGGCCCGCCCTGACGGTGATGGGGATCTTCATCGTCTGGGGCAGGCTCAACTTCTATTCCCTGGGCTACGCCCTCTTCCGCCTGACCTGCGATGTGGAGAGGCTGCCCTTCCCGATGGCGCCGGTGGCGGCCGAGGGGGTCATGGCCCTTGCCGAGAGCGATCGCGAGTCCTGGCGCTGGACGGTCTTCACGGTGGGCTCGACGATCGGGATCGTCTTCGCGCTGATCTACGTGGGCATCCCGACGATCACGCAGCTCTTCTTCGGCAGGCAGCTCTACCTGATAGACGTCCCGTTCTACGACTACACGTCCAACACGGAGGGCGTGCTGCCCGCGGTGCCTATAGTGGTATCGACGCACCTGTGGCTCGTCTTCGCGGGGTTCGTGGCCCCGTTCTGGGCGGTCGTCGGGACCGCCATCGGCGGGATCCTCGGCCAGATCATCCTGAACCCGATCCTCTACCATATGGGGGTGCTAAAGCAGTGGGAGCCCGGCATGGAGGGCCTCCACACGATCGTCGTGAACAGCCTGGACTTCTGGCTCTCGTTCAGCATCGGCACCGCGGTCGCCGTGGCGCTGATCGGCTTCTGGCAGGTCGGGAGGAAGCTCTACGAGACGAGGCGCTCCGGCTCGCGCGCCGCCGAGAGACGCACCTGGCAGCCGCCCAAGGGCAGGGGCGACATCGCCGTCGGGCTCTCGATCGGGCTGTTCGTGGTCTCGACTACCGGCACGATAATCATCTGCCACTACCTGGTGCCCAAGTTCCCGATATGGCTGCTCGTGCTCTTCGGGTTCGGGTACACGCCGCTCGTGAGCTACGTCTCGGCCAGGATGGTGGGGCTCACCGGTCACGGCGTGGGCTTCCCCTACCTCAGGGAGGCGACCTTCGTCCTCACCGGCTACAAGGGGGTCGACATCTGGTGGGCCCCCATACCGATGGGCGACGTCGGCGGCGCGGCGCAGCAGTTCAGGCAGATCGAGCTCACGGGGACCAAGTTCACCTCGGTCTTCAAGTCGCAGCTCTTCGAGATACCGCTCGCGCTCCTAGTGGGGCTCCTCTTCTGGTCGTTCATATGGAAGATGGGCGAGATACCCTCGGCCGAGTATCCGCACGCGATGCGCTTCTGGCCGATCCAGGCGGTCCAGGAGTGCATCTGGAGGACCGCGACGACCTCCGGAAACGCCTTTTTCCTCGAGGCGATCAAGTGGAACGTGATCCTCGGGGGGCTGGTCTTCGGCGTGACGGGCTTCGCGGTGCTCTCGCTCTTCAAGTTGCCGATCCTGCTCATCTACGGCGTCATCGGCGGGATGTGGGCGAACCCGTTCGACGCGCTGCCGATGCTCGCGGCGGCGCTGGTCGGGCGGTACTACTTCTCCAGGAAATACGGCCGCGAGCGCTGGAGGCGCTACTCCTACGTGCTCGCGGCGGGCTTCGGGTGCGGATTCGGGCTGGGGAGCCTGGCGCCGATCTCGCTCCGGCTGATCGCCGCGGCGATCAGCCAGCTCCCGTTCTAGGAGGCGCGCCGTGTCGAGGGCCGAACGCGCGGGCTACGCGGCCATCTTCGCCTGGACGGCGTTCGCCTCCGTCTGGATCGGCTACGAGTGGATCGAGCAGCGGCTCGTCGTGCGCTGCGTCCGCGTCCTGCGCGAGGGCGCCGGGGCCGAGCCGGAGCGCAGGGCAGTCGAGTTCCTCTCGCGGCGGGGCGAAGAGTCGGTCGCGTATCTGATCCAGGAGCTCTTTCAGGACGAGTGGTGGGACCCGGACCTGAGGCTCTCCTGGGCGGCGCGCAAGCTCCTCGACGGGCGCGCCTGGCCGATATCGCGGCGCGGGGGGAGGAAGGTCGCCCTGGGCTTCCTCCAGCGTCGCGCGCTCGCGCGTCAGTTGGCCGAATGGCGCTCGCGGGGGGAGCACCCGAGGCTGGTGGAGAAGCTCTCGCGGGTGCTCGCGGGTGAAACGGTTGGTACCGAGCCCCTCTCGCGCGAGGAGCGGGCCTCTCTCGAGATCGTTGCCGAGGCCTGGCGCAGAATCCCGTCCCTGAGGGACGTCGCGCCGAAGCTCGAGCAGTTCCTGGCGGGAGAGACCCTCGACGAGGTGAAGCTCAGCGAGGCGGACGACTCGGCCTTCAGGGAGCTCGCCGCGGCCCTCGCCGATCCCGCCGCCGCCGGGGGGCGGATGGCGGAGATCGTCGGGCGGTTGCCTCGCGAGGCCGCCGCGTCCGTCGCGCCGAAGCTCTCGCGCGTGCTCGGCCTGAGCAGGAAGGGTCCCCTCGCGCTCTCTCCGGCCCAGGCGCGGATCCTCGCGGAGTGGGGTGCGCGGCTCCGCGAGCTCAGCTACACGCGCGCCCTGGGCGAGAAGGTGCGCTCGCTCGTCGCGGGGGGCCGTCTGGAGGAGCTCGCCTTCACGCCCGAGGAGGAGCGCGAGATCAGGCAGTTCGCGCGCGACCTCGTCGCGTCGTCGGAGGCCGGGCCGGCGCTCGAGCTCGGGCGAAGGCTCGTCGAGCAGTTCGGCGGCCCGACCTTTTGCGACGTCGGGCTCGATGAGGAGGATGCGCGCGTCCTGTACGCCCTGGTGGTCTCCGGGAGGGAGCGGCACCTGGCCAGGAGGAGGCGGCTCGCCTCCGGGGTGAGAAGGATCGTCGAGGCGATGGCCGCCCGCGGCGAGTGCTTGAGCCGTGTCCCGCAGGGGGATATCGTCAGGCTCATGGCGGAGGAGGACGAGCAGACGCGCCGCGAACTAGCCCTGGCCTTCACGGCGAACTGGCTGGAGCTCCGGAGGCGGTGCGTAGGGGCGGTCCCGGCGGCGGGGAGGCCGACCGCGAGGAACGTCGAGGAAGAAGAGCTCTGCCGGGCTCGAAACTGGCTCGTCGCGGCCGCGGAGAGGCGCTCCGCGAACCAGACCATGATCACCGCGACCGACGATCGCACGCGGGACGAGCAGGCGGTGTTCCTGAACCGCAGGAATCACATCAGGCGCCTGGAGGCGATCAGGCTCATCCTCGAGCACGGGCAGGCCGAAGACATCGCGCGTCTCGCGGGGCTCTTCGGCGACCCCGACGTGGACTCGTACGTGCGCCGCGGGATGGTCGGCAGGGAACTCGGTTCGATAGAGCCCCTGCGGCAGGTGCTCGTGCAGCGAGTGGCGGCGTTCGTCGAGCTCCCGCCGCTCGGGGAGGCCGCCTTCAGGGCGGCGCGGTCCGTGCTGGATTTCGGAGTGTCCTGCGTCCTCCAGAAACCAGGCGCTGCGCTCCTGCCGGCGGCGGGGTCGACGAGGGACCAGGCCCCCTGAACCGCCAGGAGTTCGCAGCGGGAGGCGAGAGTTGCGCCGGATCGCGATCGCAGCCCTGGTCGCCTTCTGCGCGGTCGGGGTCGCCGGCGCGATAGTGGCCCGCGCGCGCGAGGCCGCGCTCGGTGCCACGATCGTCCCCGAGGACCCCGCGCTCGTGCCGCAGGTCGAGGCGGTGATCCGCTCGAGGCTCGAGCTCCTGGCGGGCCTCCACGGAGCGTCGCGCTGGAGGATGGAGACCGCACCCGGCGGCCGAATCGAGCTGACGCTCTCCGGCCGGCCCGCGGAGGGCCTGCGCGAGCTGGCCGAGGCCCTCGTCAGGGGAGGGCGCGCCGACTTCCACGTCGTCGCATCCGCGGAGGAGATCGCGGCCATCGCGCCCGAGGAGCGGGGAGCGGCGTTTTTCGTCGCCGTGGAGCGGCGGAGCGAGTGGAGCCTCGCACGTCCGGGCTCGGTGCAGCTCTCGGAACAGAGTCACCTCCTCAGGGCGCGGCCGGAGATGAGCGTCTCTCGCTTCGAGGGCGTGGACTTCCGGACCGAGGGCCTCCTGGCGGAGCCTGTGATCGAGCTGGCGTTCCTCCCGGCGGACGTCGAGACGTTCGCAGAGGTAACCGGTCGGTGCGAGGGGAGGCGCCTCGCGCTCGTCGTGGACGGGGTGGTGAAGGCGGCGGCGGCGGTGACCGGGCGAGTGAGCGGCGGGCGGGTGGAGCTCCGGGGCCTGCGCGACCGCGCCGGGGCCGAGCGCCTGGCCGCGCTCCTCGCGATCGGGGCCCTTCCTTGCCCCTGCAGATTGGAGTTCCGAGGGCCGCGGTGCACGATCCAGTGATGCGATAGCTCGGGATCCAGGTTGAGTGACCCTGACTTCGCAGCGCAGGAGGTGTACTCCGCGCCTCTAGCCGCCGGATACCAACGGTCCGGGGGTCCGCGAGTCGAGCGCGGACTCGGTCATGGAGGTCACTGGGAAGGCATGGCGTCTCCTGCAACCATTTGCCATAATGCATATCGTCACTCGACAATACATGCCTATCGGGTTGACGAAGAGGCCCCCGGCCTGTGGTGGGCTACGGGTCTCCGGCCCGGACTGCGCCCTCCGTGCGGGAAAGGGGCCGGAGTTGCTGATGCACGCCTGTGGGACTCCGACCGCAATGCGACGGGGTTCGCCACCGCGTAACTGCGGCGCGCGCCGCTCGGCACCTGGCGCAAGAGCCGTGCCGGTGACGCCCCCGGCACGGCTCTTGCGCTCCTGGTGCCGCGCCATTCGCGAAGGCTCGCGACCTCGCGCACGGGACGCGACTCGGAGCCCTCTGGCCTCATGGGAGGATGCAATGGGTTGTCTGAACTGAGCAGGAACGCGGTGGGGGTGGAGGCATCCCAACCCGTTGTGGGCTGAGGGAGCTCAGTTGTTGAGTGACGATAAGCTGCTCTGTAGAAAAGTCTCAACGCTATGCTCTGAGGCGCCGATAAAGGGAGAGTAGGCTATGCTTGGAGGCTTCCATGTCTACCTCTCCCCAACGTCCCATGACCAAGTCGGCGCTGGCCCTGGCC